>CEVW01041271.1_pt1 | contig 14296 bp, 16 predicted proteins | sample 427061 | NCBI WGS metagenome assembly CEVW01 (sample SAMEA2623774, study PRJEB7988) | marine metagenome | biome: marine biome (ENVO:00000447); feature: surface water layer (ENVO:00002042); material: "saline water (ENVO:00002010), including plankton (ENVO:xxxxxxxx)" | depth 5 m
GTTTCTTATCAGTCCTTGAAAGCAGGTCACCGTTCACCGCAGCCCAAATGGTTTCGATAGATGACCTTGCATCGTCAGATTGGGCCAGGCACCGTGAACTTCTCGCAGATACGAACACGAACTTGAAAATCCCGGCACGCAACGCGAGGGGAGTCGATATTGGAACCAACGGCCGAGTTGCTGGGATGGGGGCAGACAACGAATCTGTCCTTAGTTCGGTGCTGGGCTACACCAAAGAACGGATTGCAGCGCTGGCCGACTCTAAGGTGCTGCTCTCCTGAAATCAGAATTCCTAGCCCCCAAATGAGCGCGAACCCTTGAAGGCCAAGTAATGCATTGTCGAAACTTTCGACGGTCTGCGGCTAGCTCCGGGTTTGGCAACTTAGAGGGCCGCGATCAAGTTAGAAAGTCTCAAAACTGATCTACGCTGCATGTGCATGCCAGATGACGAACCGGTGAATTACGTAGAGAGAAACCGGACCATGTGGGATACGTGGGCCCCCGACTGGCTTGCTAGAGGAGAACTTGCCTGGAGCAAGACTGAACCTTGCTGGGGTATCCATCAGATTCCTGAATCCGAAGCACAACTCTTGGCCTCTTTTACCGGGGGCAGAGTGATTGAACTCGGCTGTGGAACCGGATACGTATCTGCTTGGCTCAGTCGCCTCGGAGGAAGCCCTATAGGAGTGGATAATTCACTTGCTCAGCTTTCCAGTGCTCGTCAGCTCCAAAACCTTTTTGGTCTGCACTTTCCATTAGTTCACGCAAATGCGGAACAACTGCCGTTCGCCGACAATTCCTTCGATTTCGCAATATCAGAGTACGGAGCAGCTATCTGGTGTGATCCTTATCGGTGGATACCAGAAGCTGCGAGGGTTCTGCGTTCTGGTGGGCGGCTCGTCTTTCTTGGCAACTCTACGCAATTGATGCTCTCAGTGTCAGAGGGCGACGGTCCCGCCACAACCTCCCTCAGGCGACCTTTGCGTGATATGCACCGAATGGAATGGGATGACGACCCAGGTGTTGAGTTCCATCTTTCCCATGGCGATCGGATCAAACTCTTGCGAGCCAATGAATTCGAAATAGAAGACCTTGTAGAGCTGTACCCACCGGCTGGTTCTTCGAATGATCACTACGGGTTCGTCACAATGGAATGGGCGAAGCAATGGCCAGCCGAAGAAGCATGGCTGGTTCGCAGAGTCTGAAATCGCGGCTGAAAGTTGCGGATCTAGCGAGGGTTAGCACAACAAAGTCGACGCACTAGACCCCAGCTGGAGCACTGTCGTCCCGAAGTTATATGGGTGGTACATTTGGCGAGCCGACGTTCTCAGCACGACAGCGGGAGATTCCCGAGGGGGAGCGGGGCATTGGAGAAGAGGTTATGGACCCGAAAGAACAGCTTGTGCAGGTAACTAACCTGCTGACCCCTCTTGTGGAAGGCACCGACGCAAACCAGTTGGACAACGAAACGCCTTGCAGTGATTTTCGTGTCAGGGACTTAATCGGACACTTCACATTTGGAAGATTTTTGTTTGCCGCTGGGATGAGCGGAGATAAGGCGCGTGGAGACGAGCTGCTTGGTTCGATGCCCCAGCAATTCGGTGACGTCCTTGGTGACGATCATCATGGGACATACCAAGACGCTTCCGCTCAATTAGAAACTGCTGTAAGCAGCGTTGGAGACCTAGGTGAAACCGTCAGCCTTGTGTTTGGCGACATGCCAGCTGGAGTTGCGCTTCAAATGCTCTCTGGTGACAATTTGGTTCATTGCTGGGACCTAGCTCGCTCAACCGGTCAGGAGTTCAACCCACCAGACGATCTTGTCGAAGCGTCGACCGAGTTCTTCCAGGGCTTCATAACTGACGACAGGCGAGCAGGTGGAGGATTCGGTCCGGAGGTCCACGTTTCGGAAGACGCTTCTGCTTTGGATCGTCTATTGGGTGTGTGCGGCCGCACGCCATAGCGATACGGGCTTCTCAACCTGCAGAGTTCTGCAAGTCAAAGTGGTAGCCGCGGGCTGTTGATTTGTCGCGCAACGGTAGGGGAGGAGTAGACCCTTCGGGCCTAAGCAAGCCTGCTGGAGTAGCGCCGTGGCAACACCTTTTATTCTCAGATACGCAGGCCGAAAAGGTCGAAGAACGCGAGACCGTACTCTTCCGCGGATGACACCAGTGACCCCATCTCAACAAACTCTTCGTCGCTCATTGTTTTATGACGGTCACCAATTTCTTTTCCGCCCCAGCCACACACGTAACGCAACTGGTATTCGTCGCTGGTTAGGGCCCCGTAAATAGTTTCTGCAAATGATTCGGCTTGCACCGCCGCTTCGATACCGGCGGTATAAAACTGAAACATTCTGTCGTAGTGATCCTGATAGGCAGTGGGGACAGGATTCCCCTCGTTTTTGGGCAAAATAGCGGTGCGGGTGACACCCGGCTCCACGATGTGAACTCGGATTCCGAAACTAATGAGCTCTTGAGCTAGAGCCTCACTCATGCCTTCCAGAGCGAACTTCGACCCCACGTAAACTGTTTGACCAATGTGGCCAATCAAGCCCGCTATCGATGAGACCTGAAAGATATGCCCTGAGCCCTGTTCTCTCATGCCTGGAACGAATGCCTTCACGCATCTGACAGGCCCCCAGACGTTGACCTCCATAACCTCTTTCGCCTTATCGATATCGATGTCTTCAGTGACTGAGTTGAGCGCAATGCCAGCGTTATTCACCAGTACGTCAACAGTGTCACCGTTGGCCCTGATTTGTTCTGCGCAGCTAAGAACCGAATCGTTGTCAGCCACGTCGATTTCAATAGCGGAAAGGTCGTAACTCTCAGCCAGTTCAAGAAGTTTCGCGCCCTTCTCGACGTTTCGCATACCCGCATATACTTTGTGCCCTTTTTGGGCCAATAGCAGAGCGGTTGCTCGGCCGAGACCAGAGTTTGCGCCGGTCACCAGTGTCACAGTCATAGCTGGACTTTAGCGGCCGGTGAAACAGCCCCGTAGAGTTGCGCCTCGAGGGCCAATTCACTTCCCGGGATTAGAGCTGCTTTAGGCGGCTGATTTTTGTCTTTGTCGGAATCCGCCGTCGGGATAGTTGCGGTGCGATTTCGCCCTGAACAGGGTCCGAATTATTCGAGCAAAGATGCCCCCGGGCTTCGATTGCGCCCCGAACAAAGGGGGGCCTTCGTAGATCCAATTTTCAATTTCTTCTTCGGTCCTGGTGTCATATTGGACTCTGTAACTTTTCATACCGTGGCCTCTTTTACGGTGGTCTTTGTTTTCTTGTCACCCTAATTATACCCTAAACGAACGTTTAGTAATCACAATATTGAAGGTGCTCAGCTTCATCTAGCGGTCTGTACCTCATCTTTTGCTTGTGTCACCCTTGCGGCGAAGGTATGAGGCCCCGTCTTGCCGAATACGCCCGGCTCTATGACAATGGCAATGTGTTGATAGCGGTTCACGACCCCACTGACCCACGTATCGATGTGTTTCAAGGGCTACGGGACAAATCTCTGCGCCTACGTCGAGAAGGACCGGATGGAGACCTTGCGGGAATCTTCATTGCCGAAGGAGATTTGGTCATTAAGCGAGCTATAACAGCGGGGTACAGATTGCAGTCGGCGCTCGTCGACGCGAAGCGAACGCAGCCGCTACCTGCTCAGTTCGACGACGTCGACGTATTCGCTGCGAGTGATTCAGTGCTGCAACACATAGCGGGGTATCACTCGTATCGAGGCGCTCTGGGTTGCTTTTACCGGAAACAACTCCCTACACCTCAAGCATTGTTGAACGAACCATTGCATAAGTCCTTTGTTGTTGTGGAAGGCGTGAATAACCCAACGAACCTTGGAACAATCATTCGATGTGCAGCAGGCCTGGATATCGACGCGCTGCTTCTGAGTCCTGATTCCATCGACCCCCTCTCGCGTCGATGTTGCCGTGTATCAATGGGGGAAGGCTTCTCCCTTCCCTATGCCCGATTCAACGACATAGGAGAAGGTCTCGTATCAATGCGTGACTCGGGAATCGAGGTATTAGCTATGACGCCAGATGAAGGTGCAACAGACTTGGCAACATTGAGCTATTTAAGTACTGACAGAGTTGCCGTCATGCTGGGCGCTGAGGGATCTGGTCTCAGCGAGAGTGCTCTTGGTTTGGCCACAAGGCGACTTCAAATCCCTATGTCAGGAACTTCTGATTCACTCAACGTAGGAAGCGCCGCCGCCATAGCGTTCTATGCTTTGCGGCAAGCTAGAAAATCCTGAAGATTGATCGCCGCCTGTCAAAAAACAAAAGAGCAGTAGCATCTGTTTGTGGAACAGATTTGCGCAGATATTGAAGCCGAAACAGAGGCCCTTGCCGGAGTTGTAGAGGGTTTCGCCGAACAACAATGGCGAGCTCCTACCGTCGCCGAAGGCTGGGACAGCTACGAAACCATTCTTCATTTAGGCGCCACGGACTGGATCTGCGATCTAGCGGTCAGTGATCCCGCAACGTTCGCCGAGGTCCGCGCCCGGCTAGCAACTAGTGAGGTGTCCATCCACGAGCTAGTCAGTTCAGAAGTGAACTCCAAAGCAGGTAACGAATTGTGGAGCTGGTTTTTGGAGGTTCGAGCTTCGATGGTCGATGCCCTGCGAAAGACTCAGCCCAAAGCTCGGATTACCTGGCTTGGTCCAGACATTGGGGCAAGGTCATTAGCGACCAGTCGACTTTTGGAAACCTGGACTCATTCTCACGACTTGGCCGACACATTTGAGATTCCGTATCCCCGAACTGACCGACTGCGACATATAGCGCACATGGGCTACGTCACCAGAGAATTCAGCTACATAAATCGCGGTATGTCAATGCCTGATAAACCAGTTCGTCTTGAACTCGTTAGTCCAAACGGCGAGGCGTGGACTTGGGGTCCGAGCGACGCGGAAGAGGTAGTGGTTGCCACTGCCTATGAGTTCTGCAAAGTTCTGACACGACGCCTACCCCTAAGGGAATCCACCGTCGAAACTACTGGTGCACTGGCCGCAGAATGGATGGAAATAGCACAGCCTTGGATCGAACCGCCCCGGATTAGTGATGAAGCCTGAGGTCGATCACCAACGCGAGGAGAGGAGAAGCTCTATGCAGGACCCAAATGAGTCATTTGCCGTCCGCGGTTTGAGTCCCACATTGCCGATACACGCAACCTCGCGAGTTGCCGCAAGTGCCTCTGATGTATGGGCCATTCTCCAGGAACCCGGGAATTTGGCCAACGTACACCCGTTCTGCAAGTCGAACCCAGTGGAACGTTGGCCTGGCCCTTCAGGTCGCGACCATGTGCACTACTACAGCGGGGTTCATTACCAACGAGACGTGCTCGAATGGATTGAGGGCAGCGGATACGACCTAATCGTTGGGCCTCCATCGGGGAAAATTGCGATCGCCAATTGGAGAATCCTTCCCAGCTCCCAGAGCACATGCGATTTCGGCATTGAAGTGACTTCTTACGTCAGATCTGATGCCGACCCCGTGAAACTCGAGGCGTACAACACCAACGTGATTCAGACAATTAGCGCCTATCTAGATTCGGTTGTGAGGGGAGTCGCACACTTCGCCGAAACTGGTTCCCCGGTAAACAAGAATCAATTCGGCGCCCATCAGGTCTACTCCCCGGAAACGCAGCAATAGCGAAATGGCCACTAAACAGCACCCCAAAGGCATCCGAATCTAGCCGGCTACTCTCGACGACCAGCTCAGGGTCTTTGCGTTGATCAAGCAGATTAGAGACCGCTTCGAGGCGCTAGCTGATTGCAGCTAAGCCTAAGTACGTTCGTGACTGTGACGAGGCACTTGATCAACCTTAATGTTCAAGCCGCGAGCACCAAACTGCTCAACCTTTCTGGAGGCGAACCGCCACGCACCATCTTCGAACGAGAAGACATCGAGGTACCGTCCCCAGAATTCAAAATCCGTGCCATCGAGTTTGCGGTGCCACGCGTAGACATAGGAAATGCCCGATGCGCTACCTGGACCAGTTCTGTTGATACGAATATTGCTTACATAATGTGCTGTTGCTGAGAAAAGCTTGAGCAAATTAGGCAACAAAGCCTCGATGTTTGCTCGCCCTTGGATTGCCCGACCTTCATCAAAAACCGCGTCTACGCAAAACAATTGAGCCCACTGTTCGGCATCTCCGGCATCGACATGTTCGGCATAGCTAAGGATCGTGTCGGTAATCGCGGCGTGCACGGCAACATCGTCCATTTCAAGGTCCATAGCTTCAGCGTACTTGTTGGCCTACAAGCCTGTTTTGGGGCCCACTAAGGCTCAAAAAGTGTTGCTTACTTCTGCAAACTGATGCGCAGCATGGGGGAATCCGGCGACGGCCTTAATCACTCGACCTGAATATCCGGAGGTGGCGATCCCTAAATGAGCGGTCGCTATGTGAAGAGGGTCTGCCATACCTGGCGGAACAGAGCCATCAAACACCCTGGTCATCGGGGTTGCTACACCACCTGGGCATACGGCGTTGATCATGATGTTTTTACGGCGCAAAGGAGTTGTAGCGGCACGGACAAGACCCACCGCGGCCCATTTAGTCATGCTGTAAATGGGATCGGGTGACCAGGGGATAAGCCCCGCAAGGCTCGCTGTGACGGTTATGGAACCGCCACCCGAACGATCAAAAATAGGAACTAGAGCATGTAGCCCAAGAGCGACGCCATCCACGTTGACACCCCTCGCTCGTTCGTAGAGATCAAGATCCCAGGTGCCTGGATCGTCGGGCGTGCGTTGGAAATCAACCGGATCTCTAAATTCAACGCCCGCGTTGAGAATAGCGATGTCAAGTTGCTCTACTTGCTCAATTGCGGATTTCCACGAAACCGACGACGTCACATCCAATGCAACAAAGGTGCCTCCGATTTCCTCAGCTACACCTCTGCCGTTTGTCTCGTCTAGGTCGCACACCAATACGGTCGCGCCATCAGATGCAGCTAAACGCGCTGTGGCCGCACCGATCCCAGATGCCGCACCGGTGATGAATACGGTTTTACCGGTAAGACCCCAGGTCTCAACTTCTGGTAATTCGAGGAGTTGTTGGTTAGAAGATCCAGTCATAGTGAGATCTTAAAACGATTTCACTCGCCCGTTTTTTCTAAGAGCGAACCCGCAGGGAACGAACTGCATCGCCACTGAGCGCCTTCTCTTTGTTTAAAAGTTCGGCTACGTCACGAACCCACTGTTGGCTTTCGACGACCATTTCGCGCACCTCCGATTCCCACAACTCTCGGGCTCGACTTACGACACGCTGCAGATCTTCCATTTCTAAACCGAGGTCAACGTCATAGTAAATTTCGCTAGTCATTTCCTCGTCGAAGGATGGACCTTCAAGGCCAAACACGTTCCGAGTCACGACGCTGATCATGTTTAGGTCCGACGTCAGCCATGCCATGTCAAAGTCGCCAGTGAAGTGATCTTCAGCGACAGCACCCCCCAAGTAGGCCTTAGTTCGGCGGATCACCCAATCCTTGATCCCCTCGAATTCATTGTCGGTAGGGCTGTAACGCTGGTCCTGAAGTTGTTCAAAAACAGGTGATGGCATGGCTGGCCAACGACACACTCCTAGATGCTGGTCCGTCCAACGAATTGTTGCGCCTAAACATTCAAAGCCCAGCATTTCTCCAACGACAGCGTGCCCTGCAACATGGGTAGCGGAACTCAAGTCGTTCTTCATACCTCGAGGCTAGATGGAGAGAGTGAGACGGGAGACCAAACAAAGGTGTTGACACCTACTAAACGTTTGCTAAGTTATGTGCATGTTGGAGTTTCTAGCTCCGGACTTTCCACGCAACTCGACGCCAAGCGACGCGCCGGTTGCCATGAAACGACAGACGCTGCTTGCGCGCATAGCCCGACGCCTGCTCTTTCGTATGGAGGTCGGTACGGCCGACAAGCCGGCGACACTGTATTTATCGTCAGTTGACTTGGTACCAATGGGGAGCTGGGTGGTAGTCGCAGACCAACACTCCGAAGGCCCGGCGCCAAGAACTCGCGCTCGGTAAGAGCTGCCCAAAACGTCAAGTCCCGGAATCGATCGATTCCGGGACTTAAGCGATTTGGCTGTCTATCAGCGCTTGTCGTCCTAAGGTTTCTGGGCTTTACGTTGCTCGAGCTTGGCTCTGCGCTCGGCCATTTTCTCGCGAATCTGATCTGCTTCGGCCTGGGTAATTTCACCAGACTCAACGCGTGCGGCTAAACGCTCTTGCATCTCAGCTTTACGAGCTTCCATCTCAGCCTTTGAAGGTTTCTGGGCTTTACGCGCGTCGATATCTTGCTGTGAGGGCTTGGCGGCTGCAGAAAAGTCAACCGAAGCGTCGCCTTCTGAGTCATTCCATGTGGCGGCGGCAATCGCTACTGAACTTCCGGCAATAAGCGCTCCGCACAAAATAACGGGTGCCACCCATTTGACTTTCGGCCCTTGAATCATTATCAAACTCCCTGGTTTGGTTTGTGTTCGGGGAACAACATCTCCAATGAATCTGAACTAAAGCTGAGAGCTTTATGAGATTTACATAAGAAGCCTCAGGCTAAAAGTGTAAGCACAAAGCACTTACCCACTGCGTTTAACGGCCGATTCGATAGAAAAAGCCCAATTCCTAATAATTCAAAGAGCAGAAATTTGAGCGCGAACTTGACCCGCATCCACGAACGCTTCGTAATCGATCAGCATTCCGTCGCGTAGCCTGAAGACGCTAAGAACGCGCTGAGGAAAGACCGGATTACCATTCGATGAGGTCCCCATCGGCTGATTAGGCTGACCCGTCCATTTCCAGATCCCAAAAGCGGCGTCTGCTGTCGCAGTAATACTTTCAATTTCGATCTCGACGCCGGGAATATTTTCGCAAAAGCCAGTGGCATGAGCGTGAAGGGCAGAAGGTCCACGCATTCCTGTTGCATGATCCAACATTTCCTCAGCCACGAAGCTCGGGATAAGTTCAAATCTTCTGTTGCCGAGCACCTCTCCCAAATAAGTTGCCATTACTTCCGTTGAACGTTCGATGCTCATGTCATCCCCCTGAAGAGCGATTGTGAATTGTGGGACTTTAGCCCGGAAGTAGTTAAAGGATTTCCAGCGTCAGCTCATAAGCGTAAGGACCCCTACGACAAGACCAAGCGCCCGTCGCCAGGGATTGACACCTCGAAATAGCTCGTCGGCGGACCATGTCAACCAACAAATTTTGCTGATGACAACAACAGCTAAGGAGTCAGACCAAATCCAAGCTGCGCCAAGAGCTACAAGGCATAGCACCAAAAGAATGTTGGGTTGCTGCGCTACGACGATTTTCCCCGTCGAGCGGTCCTCAAACCACCATTTGAGAGACAAGGGCGTGAATAGTTTTGCAGACACCTTCAGATTTTATGAGCAGTCATTCTCAGAACCCCAGATAATTGCCCTTCGCTGCAACGACTACTTCAGTTGCCTCTTGCCTCTGCGATAACAGCGTCGACCATACCTTCGGTATCAAAGGCAGGTTCCCACCCCCACTCTTGACGCGCAGCGCTGTCATCGATACGAACCGACCCCGCTGCAGCCCCCTCCGGAGGAGCGAAGGCTATTTCTGCGCCCGGAATTCGAGCGCGGACAACGTCAGCTAGCTCACCCGCGTTTGGGGTTGGCTGAATCCCATCCACTAGGTAGTTAATGGACTCGATGCTCTCAAGGGGTGCCTCCGATAATTCGATAGCTGCGCGGGCAGCGTCTTGATAGTGCAAAATTGCAACAACAGCTTCTGGGGGCACCCAAACCTCGAACGGTTCACCCAATGCTGGTTTCTCGATGATCCAGCTGGTGTACTGCGCCACGCTCCAAGTGGTTACACCCGGTCCGACAATCGATGGATATCGCAAGCCTCGAAAATCAAGACCGTATTTGTGGCGGTAATAAGCTCCAAGATTTTCACCCAATACCTTCGAAACTCCATACACCGAGTGCGGTCGCTGCAATGTCATGTCGTTAATGGTTCCTCCGCCGGTATCTCGACCGTAGGTGCCGATCGAACTGGCAAAGATCATTTGTCTAGTTCCTGCAGTGCGTGCTGCTTCAATAGTTTCGATGAATCCGGCGGCATTCGCTTGGAGTAAGGCTTGAGGGTCTTCCTCCCCCGGAGCAGTGAGAATGGCCCCAAAATGAAACAGCCTCTCGGGCGCGACCTTCGCGAGTAAGGCTGAAGCGCTCCCTGATACGGACAAATCAAACTGATGAAGTTGGACCTGATCTGCAATACCCTCCAGGCGCCCAAGATTCCCCGAGCGGTGAGCGACGTGGACATCCTCACCTTGCCCCACAAGCATTCGAGCTATCTCAGCTCCTATGAAGCCGGTACCCCCGGTAATCAAAGTAGTCATAGCTCCACAATTACACGAAGCGCCAAATGATGCTGACCGAGAGTAGATTTCTGTTATGCCAAAAGCGGACAACGACAAGTTAGTTTCGGCACGCCGACACCGAGTTACAAGTCGGTGGAACCTTGACGACGAAATCGTGTTGATCCGTTCAGGGTCCGTGCTACCAATGGCGGGTAGCGACATGGAACATTCGTTTCACCCGCACCCAGACTTTGCTTACCTCACCGGACGAGGCATCCCAGACGCAGTTCTGGTCTATGACGCCAAAGAAAAGCATTGGGAGTTATTTGGCCCGCGATCGAGTGTCGATGACCAGGTATGGCATCAACCCGCCGACCCAATCGGGCTACCGCTTGAAGAACTAGAGGGCTGGCTTAAAGCTCGAGAAGGGCGACAAATCATCGAGGCGAATACAAATACAGAAGTTCAAAATGGGATAGGCGAAGAGCGAATACGTAAAGACGAAATGGAGCTCGCTGCTTTGCGGTCAGCAGCAGCAACAAGCAAAGCCGGTTTCGATTGGGTGTACAACACAGCATCGGCAGGAATGACAGAACGCGAAGTTCAAGTTGGCATGGAAGCAGAATTCTTTCGTGCTGGTGCGGTCAGGACTGCCTACCCCAGCATTGTGGCGAGTGGACCAAATGGTGCCTTTCTCCATTACTTTTATGGCCAAGACGACAGTCTCAACCCCGCGACCCGAGTCATCGAATCGGGCGAGCTTCTTCTCATCGACGCGGGAGGAGAGTTCTCGGGCTACGCCAGTGATGTCACGCGGACGATGGTGGTCGGCGCAGAACCCTCAGATGTCCAAACTTTCTTATGGAAAGTAGTTTTAAGTGCACAGGAATTAGCAATTGACCGCTGTCGGCCAGGCCAAGAGTGGCGTGAGATTCACCTGGATTCCGCCCGCGTGATCGGCTCAGGTTTATTAGAACTCGGATTGTTACGCGGTGAAGTCGATGAGTTAGTTGCTTCAGGGGCAGTGGCGTTGTTTTATCCCCATGGTTTAGGTCACCTCATTGGCCTCACCGTCCATGACGCAGGGGGATATCCCACCGGACGCGAACCAAGCTCCCACCCCCAGTCAAGATATCTTCGGACTGATCGACCCCTCGAAGCAGGAATGATTACCAGCGTTGAACCAGGGGTGTACTTCATAGATGCGCTGCTCGGGGACCCTGCACTGCGAAATCAATTCATAGACGAGGTTGTTTGGTCAGAAGTGGATGCGTTACGAGGATTCGGGGGAATCCGCATTGAAGATGATGTTCATATCACCAACGCAGAGCCTGAAGTTCTAAGCGGAGACATCGCTAAACCACTGCGCATCGGTTAAAAACGCAGACCCTTTAAATAATTGGTGCGAGACTCAAACCATGTCGACTCAGACCTATGACGCAGTAATAATTGGCTCAGGCGTAATTGGTTCCTCGATCACATACGAATTAGGGCGACGAGGCCTACGCACGCTTACCGTAGATCGCAACGGCGGAACTGGCTTAGGTTCGACCAGCTACTCCTCAGCGATTGTGAGATTTACCTACTCGACTTACCCAGGCGTCGCTATGTCTTATGAGGGACTGAGGTATTGGCAAAACTGGGGAGACCATCTAAACGCAGTTCCTAATGACGACCTAGCCAAGTTTCATCAATGTGGAATGGCAACCCTAAAAACAGAGGGCGGGCACCATCTCAAAGTGTTGCCACATTTCGATGCCATAGGAATCCCTTATGAACACTGGGATATAGATGACTTCCGGGTCCACTTGCCAGAACTGGACTTGAGCACCTTCGGTCCGCCTAAACGTCCAGACGATGAAAGCTTCTGGAACGATCCGACCGAACAGTTAGAGGGAGCGGTCTTCACTCCAGAAGCTGGATACATAAGTGACCCGCAGTTAGCGGCACAGAACTTGTTCACGGCGGCGACGGCATTGGGTTGCGAGTTTCTGTTCAACGCCGAAGTTATGTCAATTACTCGTAACGGAGACCGAATCGCCGGGTTGCAATTGGCCGACGGTAGGACCATTTCGACGCCTGTCGTGGTTAATGCTGCAGGGCCCCACAGTCGAATGATCAACGAAATGGCAGGGGCCTTAGAAGATATGTCCATAGGAACCCGTCCGTTGCGTCAGGAAGTACATCATGTTTCCTCGCCCCCCGAACTTGATTTCGAGCATCGAGGCTTCAGCATCGCAGACGATGACAACGGCATTTACATCCGCCCTGATCTTGGCAACAACATCCTTGTTGGCAGCACAGAACCAGAGTGTGATCCGCTCCACTGGGTTGACCCCGATTATCAGGGAGAAATTGATATTGGCCAGTGGGAAGCGCAGGTCCTGCGCTTGAATCGTCGGCTGCCTTCAGTAGGCGTTCCGCACCAAAAACGTGGCGTAGTAGGGGTCTATGACGTGGCTGATGATTGGATCCCCATATACGACCGAACATGTGTCGATGGTTTCTATGTCGCTATCGGCACTAGCGGCAATCAATTTAAGAACGCAGGCATAGCTGGGTATTGCATGTCAGAGCTCATTAAAGCTGTCGAGAACGGCCAAGATCACGACTCGGATCCGATTACGGTGACGGGTCCTCATACTTCGCTACCTATCGACATGGGTAATTTCCGCCGGACGCGAACCATCAACCCTGATTCATCAATGTCAGTGCACGGCTAACAACGCGATCATGGCCCTATCGCCAAGCGAAGACGGGTTGTTCAAGTTCGTCAACCCGGACATCATCACCGTCAAACGCCACGGCACGAAATTGGTACAGAACAGCTCCAGTGGGAGCATGAATCAGATCACCACCAATTGGAAGCTGTACCACTGGGCGCTCGCTTTCAGGAATCGAAACAAAACGTGGGGAATCAGGTCTAGCGAGCTCACGAATAGATATTCGATGGATTGACGCCACCTCGTTGGGATTTGCTATGGGTTCAATTTCTCCACCCAACCAAAACACGTAAGGGCTAATCACGTAGCCAGAACGAGTCGGATAATCATCTAAACGTCCTAAAAGGTCGTTAGTAGATAGACGCAGTCCTACCTCTTCCTCGGCTTCGCGGACGGCCGCCTGAAAAGCCGATTCTCCCGAATCGACTCGCCCTCCAGGTAGCGCCCATTGCCCAGGGTGATCTTTCAGCTTCGAAGTTCTGCGAGTCAAAAGAACTGCTGCGCCGCCCGCGGTTCCCTCAACGGTTCCAGACAAATCATTATCGCTCGCCAAGCCGGGAATATCAGCTAGTAACTGTTTCCGGTCGGCAGCCGTAGCGGTTTCTGATAGTGGATCTGCGCCGTGAAGGATCGCATCGCTATCAAGAACAATTACGCACACCGCCGCTTGGGTCAGACCCTTATCTGCGTGCTCACGTAACCGATGTTGTTGCAGGTTGCCGGATAAGCGATCACGCAACGAAGAGTCGAACCTAACTTCGTTGCTCATATGACCCATTTCTAACCTTACTTGCGCCCATTGCTGCAGCAGACTTTGGAGCTTGCACCCAGATATGAGCTTTTCTTGAACTCCGGCAAACACTAGCCGTTTGGCAATCCACCAACCCGGAGTCGCGAAGTAGGGGCGACACGCTGCAATGCTTGCGGTGTGGTCGCTACGATTTATGTAAGCCATGGCATAAGGACACGTGAGATTATGAAAGTTGAGCATCTCGATGGGGTCACCTTCGGTTCGGTGGTCACCGAAATCGACCTTGAAACTCTCAACAACGAAGAGTGGGATGAGCTCTATGAGCTTTGGATAGAACGAGCACTGCTTATTTTCCCAGAAGCGTTTTTGAGTCCTGAAGGCCAAGACGAGTTTGCGAAGAGGTTCGGTGATCTCGAATTCCCGCGAGCAGCTCTTTCTAACATCGGCAAAGATGGCAAAGTTCACCATCAAGATG
>CEVW01016551.1_pt1 | contig 14294 bp, 14 predicted proteins | sample 427061 | NCBI WGS metagenome assembly CEVW01 (sample SAMEA2623774, study PRJEB7988) | marine metagenome | biome: marine biome (ENVO:00000447); feature: surface water layer (ENVO:00002042); material: "saline water (ENVO:00002010), including plankton (ENVO:xxxxxxxx)" | depth 5 m
GTGTCCCAGGATCTAAAAAAGATTTCTTACCACAAAGTCAAAAAGGTAATTAACATGGATATACCATTTAATGTAAAAGAGCGCCCTGATACCGGGCTTTACAACGGAAAACTAGGGATTTGGTTTTTTCTAGCATCCGAAGTGATGCTTTTTGGCGGACTATTTTCTGCGTACATCTTTTTAAGGACTGGTGTTGATAATTGGCCTGCTGGCACGGACTATCTTGATGTTCCTTTGGCCACACTTAATACATTATTTTTAATTTCATCTTCAGTAACGATGGTTATGAGCTGGGCCTCTCTGAAGTTAAACGACTTTAAAAAGTACAAGCTATATACATTAATTACGCTATTGTTTGCTTTTGCTTTTTTAGTAGTAAAATATTTTGAGTACAGCGCAAAGTTTGCTCACAATCCACCGTATCTACCAAGTACTAATAACTTTCTTGGCATCTATTTTACCATGACTGGTTTGCATGTACTTCATATAATTGGCGGTATATTAGTAATTGGATACCTTTATGGACCGGGCTCGAAAATGTGGAATTCTGACCCAGAGCGCTTCACCAATAGGATTGAAATAGTTGGTTTGTATTGGCATTTTGTAGATTTAGTTTGGATCTTTTTATTTCCAGTTTTGTATTTACTATGAGGAATATCAAATGACACCTGAAGAAGTAAAACATCATGTAAAAACCTATGTTTTGGTTTTTATAGCTCTTGCATTTCTAACAGTTGTAACTGTTGCAATTTCATATATTGATCTTGGTGTAAAAGGAGGTATAGCGCTTGGACTTTTCGTTGCTAGCGTTAAAGCCTCTTTGGTAGCATGCTATTTCATGCATTTGATAGATGAAAAAGCAACTATCTATTGGACCCTTATAGCTACCGCTATCTCGTTTTTAATTTTAATATTTCTTCCTGTTGGTGCATTTCTTGCACAAGCGAGGATATATTAAATGTCAATTAAAGCATTCCATATACTCTTTATTGTGCTTTCATTTATTTTATCAATGGGTGTTGGGTACTGGGGTATTAAGGATCATCCTATTATAGCTTTTTCTTCGTTTGTTGGTGGCGCATTATTGATTTATTATGGCATTCAGATTTTTAAAAAATTTAGAACAATATAATTCATGAAAAAGAAGCACATTTTATTAACAACACTTTTTATCTTTATTACTTTTGATGTTGTTTATGCCTGTGCTACTTGTTTTGGTGATCCGAACTCAAAAGCTACTCAGGGAATGAATATGGCGATCATTGCTATGCTAACGGTTACTGGCGGTGTATTAAGCAGTTTCATTTCTTTTATTTATGTATTGAATAAACGTGCAAAAGATTATGCAAAAAAACTGTCAAAAAGTGATAACAATTCTGGAGGTAATTAAAATTGCTTGAATTATTAAGGAAGTTTGGATTACCATCAGTTTCCGCTTCATCACAGGGACCCGCTATAGATAATGTGATTTCGTTAGTGCATTGGCTAATGCTTGTCTTATTTGTTGGTTGGGGTGCATATTTTATCTACACTCTAATTCGCTTTCGTGCTTCACGCCAACCAAAAGCCGACTACAAAGGCGTTAAAAACCACTACTCTTCATACGTAGAAGTTGCTGTTGCTTTAGTTGAAGTTGCGCTTTTAATAGGTTTTGCATTTCCTATTTGGGCAAGCAGGGTAAACGATGTTCCAAACAGTATCAACTCTGTTCAAATTCGTGTAATTGGGCAGCAATATGCTTGGAATATTCATTACCCTGGACCTGATAATATATTTGGCTCCACAAAAGTTGATCTTGTTGATGAAGCTGAAAACCCCATTGGGATTGATAGGTCCGATGAGAATGCTAAAGATGACGTCGTTATGATAAATCAATTACACATTCCAGTAGATAGACCTGTAAATATTTTACTATCAACAAAAGATGTTATTCATAATTTTAAACTTCCTGAATTTAGAGTATCACAGGATGCGATATCTGGAATGGAAATTCCAGTATGGTTTAAGGCCACTATGACCTCTGAAGAATTTTTAGAAACAACAAAAGGTGGTCCTAGAGAAGGGAAGGGGTTTGAAATTGCTTGCGCTCAGCTGTGCGGACTGGGGCACTATAGAATGAAGGGTTATTTAACTGTTCATGATGAAGAAGGATTTGCCAATTGGATGGATGAACAGCAGGAATACCTTCTTGAGGAAGCAGGGGACGACGACGATGATTGGGGTGACGATGAATGGTAAACAAACAACCCTTTAGTAATTATCAAATCTTCTTCTGGCTCAAGAGTCAGTTTAATATCTTTAAAAAAAATAAATCCAATAATTTTGATGTATTTCAATCTTAACATTGTAGTTCGTCGACTGTCTAAGATGATTGTTTTTTTGACGCTCTCATTAATATTTGTAGGAGCTCTAATAAAAAGCCACGAAGTAGGGCTTTCAGTGCCAGATTGGCCTAAATCGTATGGAAAAAAGATGTTTTCATTTCCATTATCTGACATGATAGGTGGTATATTTTATGAGCATGGACATAGACTTTTTGCAACTATAGTCGGCTTTTTTACCTTGCTTCAGTTTATAATTATTTCATTTACAAACCACCCCTCTTGGATTAAAAAAGTGAGTTTAGGTTCGTTGATTTTAGTGATTGCTCAAGGATTATTAGGTGGTATGACCGTATTATATTTTCTTCCTCCTCCAATTTCAATTATGCATGGAGTTTTAGCTCAGACTTTTTTTGTTACAATTATTTTTGTTGCTTATGGTTTATCCGAATCTAGAGCTAACAAAGCAGAAGTACCGTACCCCATGTTCATTAGGCGTGGAGCTGTAGTTATTACATTATTAGTTTTTGTTCAATTGGTTTTAGGGGCTTTTATGCGCCATACATCATCTGGGTTAGCTATTCCTGATTTTCCAAAAATGGGAGGACTATGGATACCCACATTCTCTGACAACATGATTAATGATATAAATGCTGAGCTTTTTGATAGAAATTTAGATATGGTATCAAAATGGCAAGTATTTATTCATTTTTTACATAGGCTAGGCGCTTTTATAATTACTTTAGCATTAGCAGTGTTTGTGTATAAATTTCGGAATATGGTTAAAAAGAATTCAACTGAATCAAAGGCATTGATTTTACTCTCTGCAATCTTAGCTATCCAGATTTTTCTTGGAGTAGCTACCGTTATGACCGAAAGACTGCCTTATGTTGCCAGTTTTCATGTAGTTACTGGCGCTGCTTTGCTTGGATGTTGTTCTTTGTTTGTAATGATAACTCAATCCAATAAACTGAAAGATTTTAATTTTTGAAATTTGTAAAGAAAAAGGCAAAATCTAAGCTTGGCATTTATTTAGAACTAAGCAAGCTAAACATACTTTCACTTGTCTTGGTTTCTACATTTTTAGGCTACTATATTGGAGCATCAGGAATAGATTCATGGTCTCATTTATTAATAACGCTTATAGGAACATCTATGACAGCTTCAGGCTCAGGAGCACTTAATCACTACTTAGAACGCGAGACTGACAAACATATGATGCGCACTAAAAATAGACCACTACCTTCAGGATTAATTGACCCATCAGAGGTGTTGTCATTTGGAGTACTCTCAGTATTGCTTGGATCAACTTTACTTGTATCGCAAATAAATATTTTGACAGGATTCATTGCCCTTTTAACTTCATTCTTATACATAGTTGTTTATACGCCTTTAAAAAAGATTACATGGTTAAATACTTCAATTGGATCAATACCTGGCGCATTACCAATTATTGGTGGATGGACTGCTTCAACAGGTACGGTTGGTCCTATGGCCTGGATTTTATTTGGAATGATGTATCTTTGGCAGCATCCCCATTTTTACTCAATCGCTTGGATGTGTAGAGAAGATTATGCTAATGCAAACCTTAAAATGTTGCCGGTAATTGACCCTGCTGGAAATAGTACAATGCGACAAATATTTTGGCATTTATTACTTATGATTCCAATTTCAATTATTCCTGTAATTCAAGGGTATTTAGGAAATATATATCTTGTTGGAGTTATTGTTTTAACGAGCGCTTTTTTTACGTCAGCGGTACCCTTAGCGAGAGATAGAACTAATAAAAACGCACTTTTGTTATTAAAATCATCTGTTTTTTATTTACCTATGTTGTTGTTTATAATAATCATTGATTTAGGGGTTTCAATATGAACTTAAACTTTAGAATTAAAATTTATATTGCTGTAGCTATCTTTTTAGCTATTACATATATTTTCAAAAATATCAATGAAGATGAGTCTTTGCCTGTAATTGGAGGTATACCAGATTTTGAATTTATTGATAGTGAAGGAAGAAACGTTGGCCTTTCTTCTTTAAAAGGCAAAGTTTGGGTAGCTGATTTTATCTTTACGACTTGCACTATGGCATGCCCAATCATGACTGGGAATATGAACATTATTCATAAAAAATATAAGAAGAATGATGATTTACGATTAGTATCAATTTCAGTATATCCTGAATATGATACGCCTGAAATATTAAAAAAATATGCTTCGCAATATGAAGCGAATACCGACACATGGCACTTTTTAACAGGAAATGAAAACACTGTCAAAGAAGTAATCAAAGATGGATTTAAAATTGGTGATTATGAAGATATAATCTTTCACAGTGAAAAATTTGCTCTAGTTGACAGAAATGGTATGATAAGAGCCTATTACAATGGAATGAAATCTGAGGATATGAACAAGCTAAAAAAAGATATCAATTATTTGCTTAAGCAGGACTCATGAAAACTGCAGATAGTTTTTGGATAAAGATCATATATATTGTCTCTGTTATTATTTTAGGAGCTGTAGCGTTTTTAATACTTGGCCCAAGACCTGAAGGTGTAAATGGAGCGTTAGATGTCTCCTTTTTACCAAAATTTAACGCTACGATAAACGCTATAACTACCTTATTGCTTATCATTGGTTATTTTTTAATTATTAATAAAAAACGCAGATTCCATAAGAATGTTATGCTTTCCTCATTTGCAATGTCAGGAGCATTTCTTGTAAGCTATATTATTTACCATTGGTTTAAATCTGGACCAAAAAGTTATACCGGTGACTTTTCAACCCTTTACTATTTCATACTAATAACGCACATAATTTTAGCCGCAGCAATTATTCCATTAGCATTACTAACTCTTTACAGAGGATGGACAGATAATTTAAAATTACATAGAAAGATTGCAAAAATTACTCTTCCACTTTGGCTTTATGTGTCTGTTACGGGTGTTACGATCTATTTAATGCTTTATTAATCAATCGTTCAATCAAAAATCATATAGTTGTTCAGTCTCTAATCTTTCAGTAAGTTATTATGCTCTACATCTAAACCTATTTTATGACTAAAAAAGAAACATATTCATCTGAGAAAGTATCAAAATATCTTTCAGAAGCTCCAAAAGCTGTAAGTGCTTATATAGCAGATCTTGAGCAGCAAATTCAAAACCTTTCGCAAATAGGACTAGCGCTCTCTAAGGAAAGGGATATGTCAAAGCTCTTGGAAATGATTTTACTAGAAGCGAAGCGTATTTCTAATTCTGATGGAGGAACTTTGTATATGATGACAGATGACAAAAGGCTCAAATTTGAAATAATGATGACTGATTCACTTGATTTTCATATGGGAGGAACTTCAGGTCAAGATATACCTTTTTATCCAGTTAAATTATTTGATGAAAATGGAGAACCGAATAACTCCATGGTTGCTGCTTTTGTTGGGCTATCAGGTGAGACTGTAAATATTCAAGACGCATATAAGGCTAAGGGTTTTGATTTTTCAGGCACAAAAATGTTTGATGAAAAAACTGGCTATCATTCAAAATCGTTTCTTACAGTTCCGCTGAAAAATCACGAAGATGAGATAATTGGAGTTTTGCAGCTTTTAAATGCACAGACAAATAAGAATAAAAAAATAATTGAATTTAGTTCTGATATTCAAGGCAAGGTGGAAGCGCTTGCAAGTCAAGCTGCAGTTGCAATTACAAATAAAAACCTAATAAAAGATCTCGAAAATTTATTTGAATCATTTATTAAGCTAATAGCATCCGCTATAGATGCAAAGTCTCCTTATACTGGTGGACATTGCGAAAGAGTACCGGAGATTACGATGATGCTAGCTGAAGCTGTGCATAAAACAAAAACAGGACCATTTGCTGATTTTAATTTATCAGACCAAGAAATGTATGAATTAAAAATTGCCGCATGGCTTCATGACTGTGGAAAAGTAGCAACTCCAGAATTTGTTGTTGACAAATCAACTAAACTCGAAACGATTTACGATCGTATTAATGAAGTTGAAACTAGGTTTTCTGTATTAAAGCGTGACCAAGAAATCAAAAAACTAAAAAAAGAGCTATCTGTTGAACGTGATAATTCAATCAATCCCAAAGAAAAAAATCAAAAATTAAATTCTATTAAAAAAGAATACCAGAAGTCAATTAAACAGCTTAAAAAGGATCTTTCTTTTGTAAAAGAATCAAATATTGGTGGTGAATTTATGTCTGACGACAAAAAGCAAAGAATAAATGAGATTTCAAATTATAAATGGAAGCCTAACGGTAAAATGCAGAATTTTTTGTCTGAGGATGAAGTTTATAACTTAACTATCCCTAGAGGGACTTTAACTCCTGAGGAGAGACAGGTCATTAATGACCATATTGTTGTTACAATCAATATGCTTGATGAATTACCATACCCAAAACATTTGAAAAATATACCAGAATTTGCTGGTGGTCATCATGAAAAGCTTGATGGGACTGGCTACCCCAAGGGACTAACTAAGAATGAAATGTCAGTCCAGGCACGAATAATGGCAATTGCAGATATTTTCGAAGCTTTAACTGCTCGCGATAGACCTTACAAAAAAGGAAAGACATTGAGTCAGGCGATGCGAATTTTAGGATTTATGAAAGATGACGCCCATATTGATGTAGATCTTTTTGATATTTTTGTAAAGAAAAAGATATATATGAAATACGCTAAAGGGTTTTTAGAGCCTGAACAAATTGATAAAGTATCTATTTAGTCCAAAAAGCTAATAATGACCTTTGAAATAATATTTGTTTTAGGCCTTATTGTTTTGGCTTTCATTTTGTTTATTACTGAGAAGTTTAGCTTAGATGTGACCGCTCTTCTCATATTAACAATCCTGTTCATTGGTGGATTCCTGAGTGTCGATGAAGCAATATCAGGTTTTTCAAATCCCGCTGTAATTACAATTAGCTTACTTTTTATTCTAAGTCAAGGTTTGCAAAAAACACGAGTTCTAGAATATTTAATTGTTAGAATCAACAAACTTGTTTCAAAATCAAGGAACTTGGGACTTGGGGTTTATTTATTGACTATAGCTTTTGCCAGCGCTCTTATGAATAATACAGCAATTGTAGCTGTTTTTATGCCTGTTACGATCCGTCTCGCCCATCAATACCATATGAGTCCATCAAAGTTATTAATTCCTTTAAGTTATGCTGCTATTATGGGGGGCACTCTTACTTTGGTTGGTACATCAACAAACTTAATTGTTAATTCAATTTACATTGAAAGTGGTGGAATTGCTCTAGGGATGTTTGAATTTGCTAAGTATGGCTGGATAACCTTGATTATAGGTCTAATTTACGTTTTATGGATTGCCCCTAAAATTCTGCCTTCTCGCACTGTTACATCAAGCTTAACGCAAAGCTATCACATGGCTGGATATCTAACAGAAATGAAAATATCGGAAGATTCGCCATTAATAGGATCAACCTGCCAAGACCGAAATGTAAATCAAAGTTATGATGTAATTGTACTTGATATTCAAAGAGAAGGCAGGCTAATAACATATAATGTTGGAAGACAGATATTAAAAGAAGGTGATATACTATTTGTTAAGGGCTCTGTTGAAAGTTTTTTACGTATGAAAGAAGTTGAAAAGGTGAGCCTTCTTACTGATGAAAAACTTACTCAATCTGAGCTTGAACAAGATGATAACATACTTGTAGAATGCATGATAACCGATCAATCCGATGTTGTTGGAAAGACACTCAGAGAGTCGCGTTTCAGAAAAAGATTCGGAGCGTTTATTCTGGCAATTAGAAGAGAAGGGTTGATAATAAGAAAAAAAATTGCCCACGTAGTACTGAATACGTATGACACCCTACTGGTATACGGAGGAAAGAGACAAATATCTGAACTAGCTAAATCAGGGAAATTTATTTTATTGGGCGAGCTGCAAGCTGACCTTGTAAAGGTTAGGTTTTGGTGGCTAAGCATTATTTGTGTTGTCATGACTATCTTGCTTGCAGCAATTGGAATTATTCCAATTATCAAGGGAGCCTTAGTAAGTATAGTAGTATTAATGACCTTTAGAGTAATTTCACCTAATGAGGCTTATGAATCAATTCATTGGCAAGTTATTGTGCTTATAGCTGCACTAATTCCTCTAGGCATCGTTATAGAATCATCTGGAACAGCTGCTTATATTGCTAGCTCAATGATTAAATATGTTGATACCTACAGTCCATCCATCCAACCTTATATATTATTTGCATTAATTTATTTTGTCACCATGGTTATGACTGAGGTTTCATCAAATACTGCAACTGCAATTATTATGACGCCAATCGTAATTGCGATAACTGGTGAAATGCAGCTTGATTCTAGACCTTTTATTTTTGCTGTATGTTTTGCGGCCTCAGCATCATTTAGCACCCCAGTTGGTTATCAGACCAATCTAATGGTGTATGGCCCTGGAGGATATAAATTCTCTGACTACATTAAAGTTGGTATTCCGCTAGCAGTCACTTTTTGGCTGACAGCGATTTTGATAATACCTCTTATATGGTCGTTCTAATTTCATTTTCATATAACACATAATAAAACAAAAGAATGAGCTACGCCGAACAAAAAAAACCACCTCTTAAGTCGTTCCTTAATAATCCAGCTAAAGCTATGTGGAATTTGGCAATTCCTATTATGATTGGTATGGGTATCCAAACTCTATATACGATTATCGACATGATTTTTATAGGACGATTAGGTGGAGATGCTATTGCAGCTGTTGCATTTAATATGCCCATATTTTTCTTTGTAATGGGCCTTTCATTCGGCCTAGGTAATGGCGTAACTGCATCGATTGCAAGATTCATCGGAGCAGAAGATAAAGTAAATGCGGATAACTCTGCTGAACATGCATTAGTCTTTGCATTTATAATCAGCGCTTCGCTCACCATATTTGGACTGTTATATGGAAAGCAAATATTAATTTTTATGGGATGTACTCAGGAAGTCTTACCAATGGCTTGGGATTATCTTAGGGTAAGTTGTTATGGTATCTCGTTTGGTGTATTTTCAGGGTTTTTTAGATCTATCCTTGCTGGGGAAGGAGAAATGAAACTACCTATGATCATTGCTGGACTTGGAACGGTGTTAAACACAATACTTGACCCTATTTTTATATTTTACTTAGACTTTGGAGTTTCTGGTGCTGCTTGGGCAACAACTATAAGTCAAATAATAGTATGGATTATTTTCGTATACATGTTATTTATTAAAAACCATACTTATGTCAAGTTCAAGTTAAAGGATTTTTCCCCCTCTTCTTATATAGTTCTAGATATCATTAAAGTTGGGGTACCAGTCTCAATGTCAATGGTTGTTATGGCCCTAGGACAATTAGTTTTTAATAGATTATTGATAAAATTTTCTACAAGTGCGGTTGCAGCATACCAAATTGGTGGCAGAATTGATATGTTGGTATTTCTTCCAATCTTTGGTATAGCTTCTGCTTTAACTACAATTATTGGCATGTTTTATGGTGCAAATGAAATAAATAAAATTAAGTATATATCATGGTATGGAATTAAAAGTTCATTATTAATAACGAGTATAAGCTCAATAATTTTATTTATTTTTGCGCCAACAGTAATCGGTATTTTTACTTCTGATAATACTATAAAAGAAATTTCTGTATATTATTTAAGAACAATATCAATTCTTTTCCCATTCATTTCAATTGGATTAACAATTGGAAGAATATTGCAAGGTTTAGGCACAGGTATGCCATCATTAGTAATTACGATTATAAGAGTAATAGGCGTAGCAGGTCCGCTAGCCTACTACTTTACATATATTTTGAATAAGCCTGTAGAATGGATTTGGTATAGCATGTTTATTTCTGGTATTTTTGCAACAATTATTTCAGTAACATGGATTAATTTGGCGTTTAAAAAACTGTCGCGTGTTTAACCCTTTTAGGAGAGGAATTAATGAGTCTTTTAAGTGAAAGTCAAATAAATGACAATTTAAAAAAATTAAATCATTGGGAATTTAAAAATAATGCAGTTTCAAGATCTTTTAATTTTTCATCATATATGAGTGGAATAAATTTTGTTAATTCAATCGCCTCATTAGCTGAAGAAGAAAACCACCACCCTGATATAATAATAGGTTGGTGTATCGTTAAGATTAAATTTACATCTCATGATCTTGGTGGGGTTACAGAGAGTTGTATAAATATGGCAAAATTGATAACTAGACTATTCGAAGAGGAAGAATGAGAATGAAATCAAACCGTATTATTATTGCCATTCTTCTGTTAAATAATGTTTTCTCGCAAAACATATATTCTAATGAAAAATCAATAATTGCGACTGAGACCAATACACCTCCAATAATAGACGGGAATGTTTTAGATGATCCTGCCTGGATAAATATATCTCAGACCTCTGGATTCACACAGCAATCTCCAGATGAAGGCAAGCCAGCTTCAGAAAAAACAATAGTTAAAATTGCTATTACAAAAGACCATTTTTATCTGTCTGCCGTATGCTATACTAATCAACCAGAAAGCATAATTATAAACGATACGAGAAGAGACTCGCCACTAGATGATATGGACAGTTTTATATTCATTTTAGACACTTTCAATGACAATCAAAATGGATATGCGTTTGGAACAAATGCTGCCGGTATAGAATACGATGCTCAAATAACCAAAGGCGGTGAAAATATAGCAAGAATTGGACGATTTTCTTCAGGAGCCGGAGGAGCTTTTAATATTAATTGGGATGGATCATGGACTGTAAAAACTAAAATTCATAATGATAGTTGGAGTGCTGAATTCAAAATACCATTTAAAACATTGCGCTATAAAAGTGAAAAAACTCAAGAATGGGGTGTTAATTTTCAAAGAGTAAATGCATCAATACAAGAAGTATCACATTGGAGCCCTATAAATAGACAGTTTACAGTAAATAGATTGATATCCGCTGGTACGTTATCTGGCGTCAGTCCTCCAGTGTCTCAAAATATAAAGTTTATTCCGTATTTTTTAACCCAAAGGAATTCGCTTAAAGGGAACGAGACACAAACTAGTGCTTATGAAAGTGAAGGCGGGTTTGATGGAAAAGTTAGTATTGGATCTGGGCTTAATCTTGATCTAACCTATAATACAGATTTTGCGCAAGCCGAAGCAGATGAACAGCAAATAAATCTAGACAGATTTAGCCTATTTTTTCCAGAAAAAAGAGCATTTTTTCTGGAAAATGCAGGATTATTTTCAGTTGGTGATAACTCATTTGGCGGGTCAGAGGTATCCATGTTTTTTAGCAGAAGAATCGGTCTAGCTGGTGCTGGTAATCAGGTTCCAATCAATGGTGGCGCTCGTTTAACTGGATCCATAGCAAATATGCGAGTTGGTTTGCTGAACATGAGCACAAAATCTACTGAAGGAAGGCCTGCAAACGAATATCAAATACTACGTCTAAAGAAAGAGCTCCCAAATCGCTCTCATATTGGCGCAATAGCAACTAATTTAATAAAGCTAGGCAATGAAAAGTATTCAAACGAAGTAGTTGCCTTAGATGCAAAATGGGGTATTGGCGAAGTAAGTCAAATAGATGGTTACACTGCATTATCAAATACTCCAAATCTCGATAAGGAAAAGTCGTACGCATTTAGACTTCAAGCCTCCTCAACTGGTAAGATGTTTTCTAATGCGTTGTCATACACTGAAATTGGGGAAGATTTTAATCCTGAAATGGGCTTTCTAAAGAGAAGTGGAGGTTATAGAAAGTGGTCGGGTAGAATTTTTACTAGGCTTAGACCTGAGAACGATTTGGGAATATTAGAACTTAGGCCACATATAAATTATGATGGCTATTGGAAACTTAATGGTTTTCATCAGACAGGCAAGCTACATGTTGACAATCATCTTGAATTTAGATCTGGCTATGAAATACATACAGGAATAAACTTTACAAAAGAGGGCCTTACTGAAGATTTTGATATTTTTCCATCAAAAAACATTGTTGTTCCCAAATCAACATATGACCATATTGAAGCTCAAATATATTATACGTCCCCACCAACCAGTAAAGTTAGTTTTAGTGTAATGAACTATGTTGGAGGATTTTTTGGAGGCGATAGAATTAGTTCATCTCCCAGATTAAAAGTAAGATTTGGTGATAAATTTAATTCAGAGATTAGTTATAATTATAACAATGTTAACTTACCTGGCGGGAACTTTAATACCTATTTATCTCGATCAAGACTTACCTACTCATTCAATCCAAAGATGTATATACAAGCACTCTTGCAATATAATAATCAATCCAATGAAAGTTTCATTAATTGGAGATTTATTATTCAGCGTACAGCGGCTTCTGGACTGTATATTGTTTATAATCAAATGGAAGATTACGATGGGATTCCTACCAGGCGTAATAACACGCTTATTTTAAAATATAGTCATTTGTTTGATTTTTAGCTTTAGTTTATTTTGTAATATTTTTGACGAATGTTTTATCTAATTGTCACAACTGTGATATGGTCTTTTTCGTTTAGTCTTATTGGAAACTCTTTGTCGCCAGATATCAATTCATGGTCTTTGGCATTTTCACGATCAGCTATTGCATGCATTTTGTTTTCACGATGGATTAATTTCAAAATCCCAATTAGCTACATCATTAAAATTATATTTATTGGGGCCTTGCAAATAGGTATTATGTATATACTCTACCTTAATGCTTTTAGCTACACATCTGTTCAGAGAATACTTTTATTTACCATCACAACACCATTTTACGTCACGATGATTTCACAAATAATAAATAAAGAAATAAAGCTTTTTGCATTTTTTATAACACTTCTTTCTATTGTAGGTGCTTTAATAATTAGAATGACTGATTTTGATACCAGTGACTTTATTGGATTGATTTTGGTTCAGCTAGCAAATTTATGTTTTGCTTCAGGTCAAGTTCTTTACAAAGCAATGAAAGCAGATAGTAAAATATCTACCAATGTATATACAGACTTTTCGTTCTTTTTTATTGGAGCGTCGCTTATAACTTTTATTGGATTGATAGTCTCACCATTTAGCTACACATATCCTAACACTATAAGTCAATGGTTTTTGGTCTTATGGTTAGGAGTCGGAGCATCAGGTATAGGGTATTATTTTTGGAATTACGGAGCAACAAAAGTAAAGGTTGAAACTTTGGCAACAATGAATAATCTTGTTATACCATTAGGTCTATTCATTGAGATTATATTTTTTTCTGGAAGCTATGATTTCGAGACTTTCGTAATTGGTACTGTAATTATTATTTCTTCAATAGTTACTTCTTTAAGATACAATAAAATCTAAAGTTTTATAAAAATTTTCTTTTTGTACATCCAAAGTAAGACTAGCCAAAAAGCAAACACATGAAAAATTGCAAATAAAAATGAGCCATTTATATCACCCGCCAATGGATAAAAAACTGTTTTATATAAATAGGAATAGCCCGAAACTTCCTCTCCGTCCAATGAAAACCTAATTTTGAGTAAAATTTTTGCCCAAATACCTGATAAGGCAAATATAAATATAGAATTAGATCCAAAAATAATAAAAGGGTAGGTCCATTTTTTATAACCCAGGACATCTATTAACCATATCATAGAAGAAAGCACCACAGTAGCTATACCCGCTGTATATAAAACATAAGAACTTGTCCATAATTGTTTATTGATTGGAAAAAATATACCCCAAATCCATCCAATTATTATTAACAGCGATCCTAAAATAAACATTCTTCTGCAATTTTCTGCTTGATCTTCGGTTGTTTTTATCATTGTACCAACTAGGAAGCCTAAGATTACAGTAATTGAAGAAGGTATTGTACTGAGCAAACCTTCTGGATCAAATTGAATACCCGTGCCACCATACAAATGAGTTTCTCCAAGTATTATTTTATCAATCTCTAGCACTAAGTTTGAACCAAGTGAATAGGGATCAACT
>CEVW01055552.1_pt1 | contig 14267 bp, 9 predicted proteins | sample 427061 | NCBI WGS metagenome assembly CEVW01 (sample SAMEA2623774, study PRJEB7988) | marine metagenome | biome: marine biome (ENVO:00000447); feature: surface water layer (ENVO:00002042); material: "saline water (ENVO:00002010), including plankton (ENVO:xxxxxxxx)" | depth 5 m
TTATTAAATCGTGATGAAGTACTACCAAAAGAACTAAGAAAAAAACTAGATATTGAAAATTTTAAAGATAAAATATGGAATTCTACACCATCAGTTATTACACCTTATAAAGAGGGAGAAAGAAAAGTATGGAAATTTCATGCAGAAAATGTGCATGATTTTGCATTTACTGCAGATCCAACATATAGAATTGGAGAATCATGGTGGGAAGATAAGGTTTGTTATTCTTTAGTGCAAGAACCTCATGCTAGTAAGTGGCAAAATGCTGCTAAATTTGGAGCTAGTTGTCTTCAGGTATTTTCTGAAGATTTTGGTAGATATGTCTATCATAAGGTAATTGTAGCTGATGCTAGATCTGGAATGGAATATCCAATGATAACATTAGATGGAGGTGGCGATCCTGGATATAGAGATCTTCTAGCACATGAAATAGGTCATATGTGGTTTTTTGGTCAAGTAGGAAACAATGAAACCTATAGAGCCTTACTCGATGAAGGTTTTACTCAATTCTTAACAGCATGGGCAATGATAAAAATTGATGGAGAGTATGTAATTAATGATAATGTCAATAATAAATGGGAAAAAAAGTTTCGTAAACCTATAAAAGCTATTGATGAAGAAATATACTTTGCATATATTTATGATGCAACAAAATATAATGACCCGGTTATCTCTACGCACTCAGATGGATTTAATGGAGCTCTAAGACATGGGGGTGGATATAGGCATGTATATTATAAAGCTGCAGCAATGCTATATAATTTGCAATATGTATTAGGAGATGAATTGTTCTTGAAGGCAATGCAACATTATTTTTCTAAATGGAAAATTGCACATCCTTATAATGAAGATTTTAGAAATAGTATTATTCAATATACAAAAGTAGATTTAAATTGGTTTTTTGATCAATGGCTAGAGTCAACAAAAAGAATTGATTATTCAGTAAAAGTAAAAGAAAATAAAATAACGTTTAAAAGAAAGTCAAGAATGCAAATGCCAATTGACTTCAGAGTAATTGCTAATAATGGAACCTCTCATGATTATCATATTCCTAATAATTGGTTTATAAAAGAGACCGACGCAACAGTTCTTCCTAAATGGCATGGATGGGATTTAATTCATCCTGAATATTCAACTATAATTAAAGTACCTTCAGGAATAAAAGAAGTTATTATTGATCCTACAAACCGATTAGCTGATGCCTATATGCCAGATAATAGTTCCAAATTTAACACAACATTTAATTTTAATCATAAATTATGGGAATATCCTGATTGGAAGAACTATGAGATAAAATACCATCCAGATATTTGGTGGAATAATTATGATGGAATGAAAGTAGGATTAAACCTTAATAGTGGCTACATGAATCACCATCATTTATTTGATGGATCAGTTTGGTTAAACACAGGCATTCTACAAAAAGATAGTATCGCAAACCCAAATCATTACGATTATTATTCATATAGATTAAACTATAATACTAACCTTGATAATATTTCGTTAAATACAAGAGTAAATTTAAGAACTCAATCTCTAGCAGGCTTATACACAAATAAGTTAAGTCTTACAAAAAGTGACAACAAAGGAAATAATACGCTAACAGTAGACTTTTTATCAATGTATCGTGTAAACGACACCTATCTACTAAATAAGGGGTGGGAACTAAACAAAATGAATAACCGAATAGATATAGGTATCGAACATAAATACAGGTATTCTTATGGAAATGGAAGAATTAATTTAATTCTGCAATCATCTGCATTAGCTAGTGCTTATGATTATAGCAAGCTTATTCTTGAAGCAAAAAATAAAAATACATTTAAAAAACTAAAGGTCAATACTAGAGGGTATCTTCAATTTGGAACAGGAAATAATTGGGCTGAAGAAAGTAAATTAGGACTTGCTGGAGCTAATGCTGAAGAGATGATGTTATCAAAATTTACAAGAGCTGAAGGTATTATTACATCAGATTTTATGAGTTATGATTACTCAACTAATTATTTTCATGCTTCTGGAGGTCTAAATCTGAGGGGGTACTCTGGCTATTTAGCTCCTGAGTTTAATGATGATGGAACAATCAAATCTTTAAATTACAATGGCACAAGTGGTGCATCTTTTAATACTGAGGTTGATTTTACAGCATATTTACCTCTATCAATAAGAGAAAACAATATTACATCTTATCTTTTTGCTGACGCAGGTATAATTAGCAGTAATAAGATTAATAGAGATAATTATACAAACGTATTTGAAGATTTTAGAGCAGATGCAGGTATTGGGTTTACTTATACATTCGATAAATTTGGACCATTAGAAAAAGTAAAACCCTTGGTAATTAGGTTAGACATGCCTTTGTTCTTAAATAGACCTCCAGCAACTGATGATGATTTTATTCAAATGAGATGGTTAATCGGAATAAATAGAGCACTTTAAATGGCTAAGATTATTGTAACAGGTGGCGCAGGTTATATTGGCTCACATACAGTAGTTGAGCTAATTAATGCTGGACATACTCCTATTATAATTGATAATCTATGTAACTCTTCAATTAAAAACATAGAGGGTATTAAACAAATAACCAGCAAAAATGTTAAGTGGTATAATATTGACTGTACAGATAAACATGAAATGAAAAGAGTCTTTACTGAAGAAAAAAACATTGAAGGCACTATACATTTTGCTGCTTATAAAGCAGTTGAGGAATCAGTACAAGATCCTCAAAAGTATTACAACAATAATATAGGATCATTAGAAGTTATCTTAGAATGCATGCAAGAAAATAAGGTGGAAAATATTATATTCTCATCCTCATGCACTGTATATGGCATGCCAGATTTTTTACCAGTAACTGAAGACGCTCCTTTTAAAAAAGCAGAATCTCCTTATGGAGAAACAAAACAAATATGTGAAAAGATGTTACTCAAGCACAATTGTAATAGTGTAGCTCTAAGGTATTTTAATCCAATAGGTTCGCATGAATCGTCATTAATTGGAGATTGTTCTAGTGACAAACCAAGCAATTTAATTCCTATTATAACAGAAGTAGCTATCGGGAAAAGAAAAAATCTAATTGTGTATGGAGATGATTATAATACGCCAGATGGTACTTGTATACGTGATTACATACATGTAGTTGATTTGGCAAAATCACATGTTCTAGCTATGGTTTATATTCTAAAAAATCCTGGTAAACATGCCTTTAATGTAGGTACTGGAAATGGAATTAGTGTTTTAGATGCAATTAATGCTTTTGAACGCACTAACAATTTAAAAATAGATTATTCTATTGGTTCTAGAAGAAGTGGTGATATTGAACAAATTTATGCAAATGGTAGTTTAGTAGAATCAAAATTAGGTTGGCAGAATGAGAAAACACTAGAAGAGGCTATGAAATCTGCATGGGATTGGGAGAGACAGAAATAGAAGCTAATAAATTCTCTTTTTAATAAGTAATAAATGTACAAAAATAAGCTAAAAAACATCAAAGATTTATGTGAGTACATTTGGTACTTAGAGGAAAAATATGATTTATTTAATCTAGAAATTAACGGCATACATCCTTGGGCAGCATTTAGAATGGATATATATTATGAGATAGGAAAGCAACTTGAGATATTTGACAAAAATCTAAATATGAAACTCTCAAGGAAAGAAAAAGCAATAAACTTCTTTCGACTATTAAAACAGTCAATAATCAATAATCCAAACTCTAACTTATATAAAGTAGATGCTCTAGTATTTTCACACACAAGAAGTAAGGTTGTAGATAAAAAACTTATAGATCCATATACACATTACCTCACAGAAGATCTTATAAAGGATAACATATCATTCTTAGAATTTGAATCTCCTTATAATGGAAAACATCTAAGAAAGAAAAAAAAACATACAAGATACTTAGATAGTATCTTAATATATCGAAATATTAAGAATCTTTTTATAAAAACAAAAATAGATCAGAAAAACAAGGAAGTACTTGAAAAACTATCTAATGAGATCAATACAAAAATAACTCACTTTTTAGATATAAAAAAGATATTAATAAGTAACTCAAAGAAATTTATTCCTACTTACTCCTTCTATCTTAAATTACTAAAGAGAACTAAGCCAAAAAAAATATATGTTGTCGTTTCTTATGGAAAAGGAGAGCTTATTAAAGCAGCTAACGACCTTAATATCAAAATTATAGAATTACAACATGGTACATTCAGCAAATATCATTTAGGCTACTCTTTTCCAGGTAAAAGCAACAAACTATATTTACCAACTAAATTCTATGTATGGAATAAATTTTGGAAAAAATTAATAAATTTATCAATGCCAAAATCAAATATAATAATACATCCTTTCAAACATATAGAGAATGAAAAGCAAAAATATAATTATCTGAAAAAGAAAAAGAACTCATTAATTGTATTTGGTCAAGGTGGAATTACAGAAAATATTGCTAATAAAATAATAAATAACATATCTTATTTTAAAAGGTTTAATATTATATTCAAGTTACATCCTAATGAATATCATATGAGAACTAAATATGAAAATCTAAAACACTTAGAAAAGATGCAAAATATCAAAGTAGTGACCAATATAGACTTATACAAAGAGCTTGCACTATCTGAGTTCCAAGCTGGAGTCTTTTCAACGGTATTATATGAAGGAGTTGAATTTAATTGCAAAACAATACTCTTAGAATTATCTGGAATAGAATATATGGAAAAATTTATTGAGCAACATAAGCCTATAATAATTTAGATATATCATCCTTTTCTAAATCTATCTGAAGTATATATTTTCTTAAGATACTACAAGAATAATATTAATTTAATTGATTTAAAAGTACAGCTAATTCTCTAGTAAGATTCTCTCTTGAATAATTTTCAATATCAGAATCTTTATAATCAATATTAGGATTAGTAAATAGCCGCAATATCTTGTCTTTTATATCTTTTACCTCATAAGAAAGATAAGTACCAGCAGATAATCTTAATAATAGTCTTTCGACATCACTATCTTGTGGGCCAAATGCTAGAATCGGCTTCTTGGCAGCAAGATACTCAAAAAGCTTTCCCGGATAATTACCAACTCCACTATTAGAGTTGAATAATAATAAAAGTAATATAGAAGCCTCATTATAATGATTTAAAACCTGTTCATGAGACAAATATCCTAGTTGTTTTAATTTTCCTTTTAAGTTAGAAAAAGACTCAACTTCAGCAATAACTTCCTCGTCAATATTACCTGCAAGATGTATTTCCAATTTTGAATTAAAATCTGAATATTCATCACACAAAATATTTAATGCCTGCCATAGATTCTTAGGATTTCGTAAATGGTTTAATAAACCATAATGTCCAATTATGAACTTATCATTTTTCTTTTGCTTAAAAACAAAATCTTTTTGATCATATCCATTAGTTATTAATTTGACTCTTTTAGCACCCAAGCTTTTAAATTCTTCAGCCCACTTTTCACTTACAGTTAATACAATATTAGCATTCTCTAATACTTTTTTTTCTAGTTTTCTGTGTTTTCTTTTTGCAAAATATGAGAGATGAAACTCTTCTAGCAAGTCTAACTTACTCCATGGATCGCGAAAATCAGCAATCCATTTTAAGTTTGGGGTTATTTCTTTTAAATATAATCCTATTAAATGCATTGAATGGGGAGGTCCAGTTGTAATAATATGCTCTATATTATTCTCTTTTATTTTATTTCGTAAATATTCTACCGATGGCCTTATCCAATACAACTTAGGATCAGGAATAAATAAATTTCCTCTCAACCAATTTAGCAGTCCATTTTTAACTGATCTTTTACTTGAAACTACACCAGAACTTTGAGTATTACTTGATTTTCCCAATAAATAATCCTTGATATGATAAGGTTCCCAAATAGGTGTTTTCCATATTTCAGTTTCCTCAGAAATATCTTTTAATAGTTTTTCATCTTTTATCTCAATATAAGGATTTGCAGGAGTATATATAATAGGTTTCCAATTATTCTGCGGCAAATATTTTGCGAACTTTAACCATCTCTGAACCCCCGATCCTGCTAAAGGCGGCCAATAATAAGAAACAATTAAAACACTCTTCATTAGTTTTTTAATTCCTTAAAAGAAACAAAAGCTAGTAGTAACAATAAGATAATTGATGAGGCTAATGAAACTCGTTCACCTGTCTTATAAGTACTTGGTTCAAATTTAAATTCAATAATATGGTTACCTTTAGGAATTAGCATCCCTCTTAATACATAATTTGCTCTAAAATATGGTTTTAATTCACCATCAATATAGGCATTCCAACCTTTATCATAATAAATCTCGGAAAAAATTGCAATGCCATCTTTTGTAGATTTTGAATTATATTTCAAATAATTTGGTTTATATTCAGTCAGGATAATATTTGCATTTGAATTATCTAAATTGTCAATTATTTGTTCAACAAACTTTTTATCTACAATAGCAGTATTTGAAGGGTTAAATCCATTTAGTGCAGCAATTTCATCATCAGCATTGGACACAATATTTACTAAATTTACGAACCAAGCATTACCAAGGGCACCAGGATTTTGCTGCACTTTTCCATTTCTACTAATCACATATTTAGTATTTAACATATTAATCACTGCAGGATTACCTATAGAAATATGATTTTCTATTAATTCCTGATAACGCTTTAATTTTGCCCCATGGTAACCTCCAATAGATTTATGAAAATAAGATGTACTAGCATCATTAAAAGTACTAACACTTTGATTAAACACTCTAAAATTTGGATCTGTATCTCTTAAAATCTGTTGATCAGCTTGAGTTTTAACATACGGTTTCTCTACTTTTGATTTTCTTACAAAATGACTATCATTAAGGTACCTTTTATTTATTGTCCACATATCAGCTAATACTAATAAACCGATAATAAGAATAGCATACTTTGATTTTAATTTATTTTTAAGATAAATCCATAAAGTAAGAAAGGTTAAAAAAATAAAAATAAAGGATCTCCACGCATCAACACTTAAAAGTGTTACTCTGTCAGCTTGTATTGCATCAATAGGCCATCCATTTTTCTCCAAATTAGTATCTTGGATTCCAACAAAATCAAAAAATAGTGACGGAATTATAGCAAATAATAACGCTATACCTCCCACAATATAAAATGCTAATTTTAATGGTTTCTGTTTTTTATCTATTGGCACATTAGTATTTAGAAATTTATTAAGTGCAATAAAACCTAAAAGAGGAATAGTAAACTCAGCAATAACTAAAATCATAGATACAGCTCTGAATTTATTATATCCTGGAAAATAATCTAAAAATAAATCTGTAAGCGGCATAAAATTCTTACCCCACGCAAGCATTATTGACATTATAGTTGAAATAATTAACCAGATTCTCATCTCTGATTTAACAAAGAATAAGCCTAAAACAAATAAAAAGATTACAATTGCCCCTGCATATGTAGGGCCAGAAGTAAATGGTTGATCCCCCCAGTAAAGAGGCAGATTTTTTATCAGTTGTTTAGAATTAGGAGCTCTTTTAATAGCCTGATATGTCTCCGATTCAGTAGTTAACTCTCCTTGCGAAGCACCTCCATAAAAATTTGGAATTAACAAAGTAAAAGTTTCAGCAACTCCATAACTCCAAGAAGTTGCATAATCCTTATCCAATCCAGAGGTTTTATTATCTAAATTATTTGTTAATGTTGATTTACCTCTAGTACTATCTTTTCCATATTCCATAGTTGTTGCAAGCCTAGTAAGTGATGTTCCTGAAGCAAGTAATGCTGCAGCAACCAAAACTCCAGTGCGCTTTGCAAAACCTAATAAATTATTTGCTTTTAAATCTTTAAAAAATTGTACAGCTCCTATTACTAAAAGCATTAATACTAAATAATATGTAATTTGCAAATGATTGGCATACAGCTGCAGGGCTACTGTTAATGCTGTTAATACACCTCCTAACAAAATTTTACCTCTGTAAGTGTAAAGGACTGCAGCAACTACCATTGGAACATATGCAATTGCGTGCGCCTTTGTCATATGTCCAGCCTGAATAATAATAAAAAAATATGAAGAAAATGCAAAGGCTATAGCTCCTACAATAGATAATCTATAATCTATTTGTAACGATATTAACAAAATATAAAAAGCCAGTAAATACAAAAACAACAACTTAGCTGGTCTTGGCATACCTAAAGTAATAGCTGTTACTACATATTGAGTCAGATTAGCATTTGTCTTAAGTGAAAATTGATAAGCCGGCATTCCTGAGAACATTGAATTTGTCCAAAGTGCCTCTTCTCCAGTTTTATCTCGAAAATCAGTTACCTCTTTACTAACGCCTTTATGATGCTTTATATCTGGCATATCTAACTGTTTGCCTTGTAATAAAGGAGAAAAATAAACAAACGAAATAATTATAAATAATGTTAACGAAATAAAGTGTGGCTTTAGCCATTTTAGATTTTTCATAATGTAAATTTATAGATTAATTGTTCTATATCTATTTTTAAATCTTAAAAAATAATCTTCAAAAAACTTTTTAGACAGGTAAGATACTAAAACTACAATAATTGTTAAGGCTAAATAGAAAGAAATCGTAGAGTATAAATCATTTAAATCTGACAGGTAACGCTCAAAAAGAACAATAATGCCAAAAATAATAAGCATATGATACATATAAATACCATAGGATATTGAACCTAAGAAATTTAACACCTTAGAATCTAGGCTAATAATAGACTTAGGGTTAATAGAAATATTTATTATAAGCCATCCAAAAATTATTGTAAGTAATAAGTCAGATAAAACTGGGGTATTAAATAAAACATTAAAAAAGATATAATTCTCTAGAAGAAACTGAAAGACAAATAATCGCAATAAAATAAATGTTATTAAAAAAAATTGAGTTAGTCTTGAAAATAAAAAACTAGATAATAAATTTTTATTGTTAAAAACAACGTAGGCACACAAGCCTCCTATTGCCATCGCTTCAAATCTAAGCATTCTTACAATTCTATCAATAATAGGATCAAATAATCCTAAATAACTAATATACATAATAATAACTCTCAATAAAATAATAAATAAAATAACTGATAGTAAATATTTTTTTAAAAACTTTAAAAAAGGTGCCCATAAAATATAAAATAACTCCTCTACACCTATTGACCATAAGGGCTCTAGCAAATGATGTCCAAAAAAAATGTTAACCATAAAAGGAGCAAAAAAAATATAATAATAAATTACCTCATTAAAAGCATATGGCATAATATAACTATAGTCTAATATATCTAAGACATAAGGAAGAAGAATTACTCCTATAACTATAAGAAGAAAATATAGTGGCCAAATACGCAATATTCTTCTATAATAAAAATTCTTTACAGCTATTGTTTTGGTAGTATTTATTTCCTGTAGCAATAAATAAGATATCAAAAATCCACTTAAAACAAAAAAGAAAGTAACTGCAATACCCCCATTATTAAAAAAAGAATATTCTTTTAAATGAAATAAACCATACTTCATTCTAATTTGTTCAGTATGATGTATAACAACCAAATATGCAGCAAAAAATCGTAATGAGTTTAAACCTTTAAAATATTTAATCGTTCTAAACATATGTTACTCTTCCTCAACTTCCTCAAAATCTACATAATCACCCACATCTCGTGTTTTTTTCTTATTTGATGTTTGAGGTTGCTCTATTGTCACTTCACCCTCTTCTTGGTTGCTATTGTTTGTATCTTGATATTGATGATGAGTTTGCTGCTGAAATCTAGCCCCCATCTTTCTCAAAAACTTCTTCATTAAAAATGGAGCTAAAATTCTTCCTAAATACTTAAGTAATATGTAAATTAAAAATATGAGAGCTACTGTCTTCAACTATTTACTTAAATATAGATTTCTTTCAGAATATACTTTTGTAAAATAATCATCTTGTAAATCATCAATAAAATATATCGCTTCTCCTGTTGATTTCATTTCTGGACCTAATTCTTTATTTACATTAGGAAATTTATCAAAAGAGAAAACAGGAACTTTAATTGCATAGCCTTGCTTAGTAGGGTTAAAGTCAAAATCAGTTACCTTTTTCTGTCCTAGCATTACTTTTGCTGCATAATTAACATAAGGTTCATCATAAGCCTTGGCAATAAACGGAACAGTTCTAGAAGCTCTTGGATTTGCTTCTATTACATAAACAACCTCATCTTTAATCGCAAATTGAATGTTTATTAGTCCCACTGTATCTAAAGCAACAGCAATTTTATTAGTAATATCAATCATTTGCTGACGTACATCATCACTCAAATCAAAAGTAGGAAGTACTGCATAAGAATCTCCAGAATGAATACCACACGGTTCAATATGTTCCATCATTCCTATGATATAAACATTCTCACCATCACATATCGCATCAGCTTCTGCTTCAATTGCCCTATCAAGATAATGATCTAAAAGAACTCTATTACCCGGTATATCTTTCAGTAAATTTACAATATGGTGTTCTAATTCTTCCTCATTTATAACAATCTTCATTCCTTGGCCACCAAGCACATAAGATGGTCTAACTAAAATTGGAAAGTTCAAATCTTTTGATATCTCTAATGCTTCCTCTGCAGTTTCAGCAACTGCAAATTTTGGATAAGGAATATTATTTGCTTCTAACAACTCTGAAAATCTTCCTCTGTCTTCTGCAATATCTAACGCATGATAAGATGTCCCCATAATTTTAATACCATAACGCTCAAGCTTTTCAGCTAATTTTAAAGCTGTTTGACCACCAAGCTGAACAATAACACCTTCTGGTTTCTCATGTTGAATAATATCATAAATATGCTCCCAGAAAACTGGCTCAAAATATAATTTATTAGCTGTATCAAAATCAGTTGAAACGGTTTCTGGATTACAGTTAATCATAATCGTTTCATAACCACATTCTTTTGCAGCTAAAACTCCATGAACACAAGAGTAATCAAACTCAATCCCTTGTCCAATTCTATTTGGACCTGATCCAAGAACAATAATTTTTTTCTTATCTGTCACCTCGCTTTCATTCTCAGTATATCGTATACCTTTTTCTTCTTTTAGCATCTCAAAAGTAGAATAATAATAGGGTGTTTCTGCCTTAAACTCTGCAGCACAAGTATCTACTAATTTATAAACTCTTTTAATATTCTCTGTATTTCTTTTGTCATAAACTTCACTTTCAAAACATTTTATTAGATGTGCAATTTGTCTATCAGCATAACCTTTCATTTTTGCTTCTAAAAGTAAATCAGTTGGAATAGTTTTAATAGTATATTTCTCCATTTCCCTCTCAAGCACTACAAGCTCCTCTATTTGATGTAAAAACCAATAATCAATCTTTGTAATTTCATGTATTTTCTTTGTAGGAATACCAATTCTCATTGCATCATATACTCTAAATATTCTATCCCCACTAGCATGTTTTAATTCATATAAAATAAGATCCTGATCTGTTGTTCCTTTCCCATCTGCACCTAATCCATTACGTCCAATTTCTAAAGACTGACATGCTTTTTGTAGTGCTTCTTGAAATGATCTACCAATACTCATAACTTCTCCTACCGATTTCATCTGTAAACCTAGCTCAATATCTGATCCTTTAAATTTATCAAAATTCCATCTTGGGATTTTTACTACCACATAGTCCAATGCTGGTTCAAAACACGCAGATGTGGTTTTTGTTATCTGATTATTTAATTCATCAAGAGTATAACCAATCGCTAATTTTGATGCAATTTTTGCAATAGGATATCCAGTTGCCTTTGATGCTAAAGCAGAAGAACGAGAAACCCTTGGATTAATCTCGATAGCAATTATATCTTCTGACTCGTCAGGATTTACTGCGAATTGAACATTACATCCTCCGGCAAACTCACCAATTGAACGCATCATTTTTATTGCCATATCACGCATTTTTTGATATGTTGTATCAGCAAGTGTCATCGATGGTGCTATAGTAATTGAATCTCCTGTATGAATACCCATAGGATCAAGATTTTCAATATTACAGATAATAATTACGTTATCATTATCATCACGCAAAAGCTCTAACTCATACTCTTTCCATCCCAAAACAGCTTTATCAATTAGTACTTCATGAATAGGCGAGGCATGTAATCCTTTTGAAAGTAAATCCTCAAACTCTTCTTTAGTGTGAACAAAGGAAGCCCCACTTCCTCCAAGTGTAAATGAAGGACGAATAACTAAAGGAAAACCTAATTCTTGTGCAATCTCTTTTCCTTCCAAAAAAGATCTTGCAATGCGAGCTGGAGCAACAGGTATATCAATTTCTCCCATTAACTTACGAAATTGCTCTCTATCTTCAGTAATATGAATTGCGTCAATATCAACACCAATAATCTCTACACCATACTTCTCCCAGATTCCTTTTTCATCTACTTCAATACATAAATTTAAAGCAGTTTGCCCTCCCATTGTAGGCAACACAGCATCGATCTTCTTTTCTTCTAATATTTCAATAATTGATGAAGTAGTAAGAGGTTTTAGATAAACATTGTCAGCAACTACTTTGTCTGTCATAATCGTTGCTGGGTTAGAATTAATTAATGACACTTCAATTCCTTCCTCCCTTAGAGATCTTGCTGCTTGAGATCCTGAATAATCAAACTCACAAGCTTGACCAATTACAATCGGTCCGCTACCTATAATTAATACTGATTTTAATGAATTATTTTTTGGCATATATTTATTTTAATGAGTGCGAATTTAAAATTTTTACTTTTTACAGTTGTATTAATTTATTAATAGATATTAACAAGATTTACTACTAATAGAATACTAAAAAAAAAGTGCTGCAAAAGCAACACCTATTTTTTTATTCTTAAATCATTTATTATTTATGACCAATCTCGTCAGAAACTGACAAACGCTTTCTTCCTTTTGATCTTCTTCTAGCTAATACTTTTTGACCATCTGAAGTTGACATACGATCCATAAAACCGTGCTTATTCTTTCTTTTTCTATTAGATGGCTGAAAGGTTCTTTTTGGCATAACTTTATCTCTTTATTATTCTAGCGCGCAAATATAATAGGTTTTTTTGTTTTGCAAATCTTTATTTACAATTATTTTATCAATAATAGACTAGATATTTGCTTGTCTATTTTATTAAAAATTCAATTTACTATATAGTCTGTATTTTTCAAATTAAACTCGGCTCTTTCAGGTTTAAAGAAAAGAACATTCCAAAATCCTTTATAATAGATGTCAGTTGGTAGATGCTTTCCATTTATATAATCCATATATACAATAATATCCATGTCTAAATCGATAAACCAATTACTATAAATAAATTTATACTCCCTATAAATCACATTAAAATTGTCTTTATCAAAATAAGAAATTATCTTTCTAACAAGTGTTTTTTTCTTATTGCTTGCAGTTAATTTTTCCTTTACTTGAATTGTAAATACATAACACTCCTTTTGATTATAAGTTGTTTCTCCAATTATATAATCATAATATTGTTGCATGTCTATATCAAATACAGCTAACCTCTTAGAAAGCCCTCCCTTTTTCTGCTCTACTTCATCAGTACCAATTGAAAATCCAACTGTCTTAGCATCACGCATATTTTGACTACCTCTCCTGTCCTTAATATCTGATATTTTCAAACTAACATCAATTGTGTCAGAGGGGAAGAACACTTCATCAAAAGCCTTTGGAGTATAAAATTTATATTCACCATTACGTCTATAAATTTTTCCATTATCAATAATCGTATCATTTATAACCCAAGCTTTATTTCGATCTGAATAATGTTTTCCAATTTTTTTTAATACACCAATAGTATTTCCTTTCTTATCAAATATATTTAGCTCAGATCTGTAACTATGAGAATAAAAACGTAAATGTTTAAACCCCATATAAAAAGTTGTATCTTTTTTTACGTATCCAATAAAATCTTCTACTGTAAATCCATTATTTTCCTCTGATATAATCACATCATCCAAAAAAATAACAGGCATTAACGTATCTTGAGCAAATAAAATAGTTCCAAAGAAATAAAATATTAGAAAAAATAAAATCCTCATAGTTGCAAAGATAAAAAAAGCCGACACGCAGGTGTCGGCTTTATAATGGTAATTACACATAAGCCGGATTCTGTTCTCAAATAAGAGTGCTATCATTTGTCTAGGATAATAGTTACCTATTACCTCAAGCTACCCACCCCTCAAGAAAAGGCGAGCCACCTTTAAATCCTGATATACATGGT
>CEVW01042225.1_pt1 | contig 14265 bp, 6 predicted proteins | sample 427061 | NCBI WGS metagenome assembly CEVW01 (sample SAMEA2623774, study PRJEB7988) | marine metagenome | biome: marine biome (ENVO:00000447); feature: surface water layer (ENVO:00002042); material: "saline water (ENVO:00002010), including plankton (ENVO:xxxxxxxx)" | depth 5 m
GAATCAGAAACTTTAATCAATCCACATCCAGTAAATATACAATTTAATGGAAACTGGCCGGAATTAATATTAGAATATACATTTACTCAACAACAAAACATTAATTCAGCAAATATTGAGTGGTTAACTATTTCTTCTAATCAAACAATATTAATTAACTCAAATGAAATGATTCCAGGCTTAGTTGATTTATGGGTAGGAATTAATGGCAATAACATATACCATACAGAAAAAATATTTTCACTAGACATAACTAAAGAAAGCTCTCCGCCTATGATTAGCGTTACAGAATATGGATGGGAAATAGATATTTGGCAAGCTCAAGGACAATTCAGCGATCCAGATGGAGAAGATGTTGAATTTTCTTTATCTATAGACGGATTATCTGCTGGAAGTATTTCAGTATCTGGTAATTCATGGAGTACACCAATGATAAATTTTGGATTATGGGATGAAGGAGAACACGAAGTAAAAATTATTGGTTGCGATATATCTTCGAAATGTAATGAAGTGCTTCTTATGGTAAATAATAGCCATTTATTTGAATCCGATTTAGTCGAACCAGTTGTTTCTGATGAGGGGCCAGGGAGTTTATTGCCCGGATTTAGCATGTTCTTGACTCTATTGTCATTAACTGTCGGTCTCATATACTCAACCCGTCGGGATTAGGACATGAGTTTCTCCGGGAGTGTCAATCGGGAATCCCACGAAGGTGGGTTACTAGTGACGTTTGAAGGTAGAGCTCCAGGGCTATATACAGGAATTAGAATTGTGGGAGGAAAATTCCTGGGCAGAGTTGACTCTGTAATTGGGCCTGTAAATAATGCCTATATTCACATCAAACCTTTGGCCGACGATTTGGTTATAGAAAATACAATTGGTTCCCCAGTAGAAATTGCTCCAAGGGACCGAAGGCCTAGAAATGACAGAGGAAGAAATAAATCAGATAGGAATCCTAACTTGAAACCGGGTGACTGGGTATGTCCCAAGTGTAAAAACCACAACTATGCAAATAAACAATTTTGTAATCGTTCAAACTGTAATGAGAAAAAGCCAGGTAACAATCAAAGAAGAAATCAAAGAAGTAATGAAGCGAATATGAAACCTGGGGATTGGATATGCCCCAAGTGTAAAAATCATAATTATGCAAGTAAAAATTTCTGTAATAGATCTAATTGCGATGTAAGAAAACCGGGTAGTTCCGGAGAAAATAAAGGTAGAAGAAATACTCCTGCCAGAACTAGAAGGCCAGACCGAAGGGGAGATGGAGGTAGAAACTCAGGTCGCAGACAAACAAATCGTCAGTCTAAATCCAGAGGTGGAAATAGTAGGCAAGGTAATAATTCTAGGAACGGTAGAAAGTTCAATTCTAGAAGATAAATTTAGATTAAAGAGAACCTCTCATACCCGAGGATTAATTTCTTAGAACGATTACCGGAGTTTATGGTGAAGAGTGCGGAAGAGATTTGGCTTGACGCATTGGATTCTAGAGAAAATGGTGACTTCGATAATGCCATGAGGCTGGCAAAAGAAGTAGTCGAAATCGATGAGGGAAATACAGATGCTTGGATGGCTGTTGCTATGTGGTCACTACCTCCACCCACCAAGGGGAAGCCAGTTCAACCATCATTGCAACAATCCGCTAAGTCTATGACCGCCCTGAAAAAAGTGGTTCAATACGAACCTGAAAACTTAGAAGCTTGGAAAATAGGAGGGAGAATCCTATTAGATCATTTGGGAATGCTTGAAGATGCTCTACAATGGTGGGAAGATTGTAGAGTTCAATTTCCAAAGAATGTGACCCCTATAATAGAACAAATTGCCATCTTGGTCAGATTAGGTTTGTATGATGAATGCGCTGAAAGACTAGTAGAATTACATGATGAAGGAATGGATGAAACAACTAAACAACAAGCAATGAGGATGCAAGGGGTGAAGGAGATGGTAGATAGAGCTGCAAAGATGGAGAGGGAAGAAATTTTTAGACCCCAGGATCCGAACCATCCAAGATGGGAAATAATTGAGAAAATGAGGAAAGTAAAACCATTATCTTCGACCTTTTGGTTAGTAGCTTTCATAGCGCCTGTTGTTTTTATCTTTGGGAGTCTTGCTATGAGTTTTTTAGGAGGTACAATGTTCGGTATGATACTAGTTTTTCTTTTGATTTTAGCAGCATTTGGAATACTTACTAGATTATCTATGGGACTACTACAATCAAGAAATCGTCATGCATTGGATGTAGATAGAGCAATTGATTATGAGACTTCGTCCGGAAAGTTATGTATTCCTGAATCTATAAGAGGGAGTGTTGTGTATAATTCAATGCTAAAAAATAGAACTCCTGCAGTTACTGAGAGACTTGAGATAATTATAGATTCGGGAGAAAAAATTAATTCAAAATATCAACCCAATTTACCTGATTGGTGATAAAAAATATACTCAAAATTATGTTCCTATACTGTAATCTGTTGAGTATTTTATTTGTTCATCGGTCAATTCATCAATTGTTATTCCAGTAGTAGATAGTTTCAATGATGCTAATTCACTATCTTGTTCTTTAGTTATATCATAAACTAAGTTAGAATAAGAGGTGCCTTCCTTAGCCAATCTACATAAAGCAAGAAATTGGTTTGCAAATGACATGTCCATAACTTCGCTAGGATGACCTTCAGCAGCAGCAAGATTAACCAGACGCCCTCTAGCAAGCAAGTGAATTGTTCTCCCATCTTTTAATTGAAAGGCTTCATTATTATCTCTGATAGTATAGACCTCTTTTGCACGTTCTTCTAAATCGGGAATATTAATTTCACAATCATAATGGCCTGTGTTACTAATTATTGCACCTTCTTTCATTGAATCAAAATGCCTACCAACAATAACATCTTTCATACCTGTTGCCGTACAAAATATATCTCCAATTTGTGCTGCATCATCCATTTTCATGACTCTGAATCCATCCATTGTTGCTTTCAAAGCACAAATAGGATCTATTTCAGTAACTACAACATTTGCTCCCAATCCACGTGCCCTAATCGCTAATCCTCTGCCGCAATGACCATATCCCGCTACAACGAATACTTTTCCAGCGAGGAGAACACTGGTTGCTCTAATTATTCCGTCAATCGTAGATTGGCCTGTGCCATGGACATTGTCAAAATCCCATTTGGTTTCTGCGTCATTAACTGCAATTACTGGGTACAATAATTCTCCTGCATCAGCCATTGCTCTAAGTCTATGGACTCCGGTTGTTGTTTCCTCGGTTCCACCTATTATTCCACCAGATAATTCGGGAAATTTACTGTGTACCCTATAAATCAAGTCTGCACCATCATCAAGAGTTAAAGTTGGTTTGAAATCTAATGTACGATCTATACAATCATAGAATCCTTGATTGTCCTGACCATACCATGCATGCACTCCATAACCTTCTCTAGCCAACCAAGCAGCTACGTCGTCTTGAGTAGATAAGGGGTTACATCCAGACCAAGAAATCTCAGCACCTGCTGCCACAATAGTTTCAATCAGAATAGCAGTTTCTTTAGTTACGTGTAAGCATCCAGAAACCCGTTGTCCAGCTAGAGGTTTTTCAGTTTCCGCCTTTTTTCTTAATGCAGCCAAAGCAGGCATTCTACTTCTCGCCCAAGCAACTCTTTTTTCTCCTGCATCGGCTAGTGAAATATCAGCGACTGTGTATGAACCTGATGTATCCATGATACAATGCATCCGCAAGTTGTTCTTCAAGGTACGTTTTAACGCACCCCACTATTGAATAGTATTTACGTCAATTCTTACCATTCTGTTGGGCATAATAAGAAGCATAGTATTGTTCAGCATACTGCCTGGCAGTTTGCTCATCATAACCCGATGCCACCATCTGTTGAACGTAAGCCTCAACAGGATCCATTTGCTCAACTCCACCAAATTGTTCCACTACATCCTCATCAGAATCTTTACTTCCAGATCGTAATAACAATGTAACTCCAACAATGGCCAATATGGCTATGAATGCACCTACTCCAATCATTATTGGATTGATTCCACCACTCTCGCTAGAACTACAGCTAGAGTCATCAGGATCTATGTCACAAATATTCTTAGGAAGTAAATTGATTACTATTTCTTCAGTCAAAGTATATCTAGTCCCATCACCTTCTGTAATTCTGAAATAAAGTGTTGCTTGTTGGCCACTAGTTGAATATAAATCAGAGATATCTAAGGTCATAGAGAACCCACTACCGTCGCCAAGACCATCGGAAATATTGTACTTACCAATTGTTTTCTGAGTAATCTTCTGTGTAGGTGTATAGTCTAAGATAAGAGGATCTAATGAAACCTCAATCTTAACGTCGCTATTCTCTGCACCACCTAAAATACTGCCAACAATTGTTACATCATCTCCTGATTGGGAATCACTTGGACGAGGAGAGGAGAAAACCCATGCTGGTTCTTCATCTCCATCATTCTCTCCCACAACTATGAAGTACATACGATACTTGTTCTGAGTTTGTTTACCAGCCTTGTCATAAACAATTAATTCTACACGTACATCCTTCTCAATAGTAGGACTCGCAGTGATATTTCGGAAAGTATAACTCCATTCATCAGTCACTGCTGCAGGGTTCTGCCATACATGTTGCTCATCACTAAATTCACCTACAGGCATATCATTGATTACTCTCCACTCATATAGAGCAATACCTGTCTCGCCTTCAGGAGCATCTGGATCGCTACTATTCTCACCAGTGAACTTGACTGTAGTTTCTCCTGTATCTGACAACCTTACTCTGTAAACTGGCCAATCAACTCCTGCAATAGGCTTTGTTCCATCACGAGTAATATATTCAGATGTATCATCATCATGAACAATTGTTGCTGCAGAAATTGGATAGAAATCATCTGCAAGCGTATCATTTGTGATCAAACGAATATATGTAATTCTAGTATGTCCAGCATCATCGTGTAGGTAAAGAGTTAGTAACCACTCTGCACCTATTCTACATGGTTCATCATCATCGCCTACTGCACAGAATGAACCCATTGTAGGTATTGATGGATTGATTTGATTAGTATGGCTAACTAAACCTGCATCTAATACTGCTCCATCCCATCCAGTAACTGAATCATTATTTCCAGATTCTAGATCCCAGTCAGCAATCAGTCCTTCAACTACTGAAGTATAGGTAAATTCTAAATCCGCATTACTCTTGATATATTTATCTCGATAAGCTCCTGTAGTAGGGTTAATATCAACTGATTCGCCATTGATTACTAATTCGAAATCAGTTCCTGCAATACCGAAATCTAATGGATAAGGAGTTAGATGGTAGGATAGCATATTGGATAATAGAGGAATATTTTCTCCTCCATAAGATTCTGAAACACTTGGATTCTCTACATCAACAGTAGTTACAATCAGTCCTCCGGCTCCTTTATTGCATACTGACATCAAGGAATGGCCTTGCACAGTATCTCTCATTAATGTGTGGAAAGTTCCTCCAGTCACACTAATTCTACCACCACAAGTTGCTGGAATCTGATTTGCTTGAACTTGTGAAGCAACATCAATACCTGAAATTGCAACATAATCTCCTGCATGAATTCCTGAGAAAGTTACCTTGTCAATTCCCTTCAGAATTGGATGATAAGGATCATCTATTGATAGGTGTTCATAATTAATCCTATTATCAGTAGTAAAGTTATACTGATTTCTATCTTTAATCGCCATATCAAAAATTAACCTACCTGGGTCATATTCATTTTGATAAGGTCCTAAGTGCATCTGAACTGTTCCTCCAGCTTGCATGAAATTTTCTAGCACATCTACTACGCTTAGGCCGTCATCTTCTCTTGTTGTGTCCATTATCTCATAATAGTCGCCATAAACCACATTATAATCAGTTTGCCAAGGAAGGAGAACTTTGTTGTAATGTTCTATCCAATCAGGAGTAGCATAAGTATTCCAATCACTTACTCTTAATTGTGTGTAAGTCATATTCATTGCATTAAGGTCCTTCTTTACCTGTTGGAGACGGTTCTGGTCAGTTGGATTCGAAAGAATAGCAACATCAACTTGGTCATAGAACTGAATGACAAAGAAACGCTCATTCCCAGAACTATTACCATCTTCTGTGAAAGTAGCGAAGAAACTAATGTTGTAAGTATGATTATCATACCAAGAGGAGTAAGGCGCTGTCCAATTTGCCCATGAACGCTCATGAGGCACTAAATCAAAAGGCCCGTTATCTGAGTTTTCTTCGTAAACTGTTTGCCCCGTATCTTCATCAACAATCTTCATTGTTAATTGATATTCAGCTTCTATTACCCCATTTAATAATGGCAATACAAAGTCATGTGAAGAAGCTCCATAAGCACCAAATTTATCCTTATTTGTTGTATATACACAGGCATAAGTAATATCAGTTGTACAATCAAGGATGTCTGGTTGCATCAGAGTAATGTCTGCACTTGCTATACTGAACATAATTGTAGTATAATTATTAGCTAAATTAACTTCAGATTCATTATACCATTTTTGTAAAGGATCCGTGTTATCGAATAAGGTCTTCACATCAATTCTGTAGATTCCACTCTGGAAATCATGATTTGCTATTGTGACAACCTGCTTCTCAGAAGCATCCATTCCATTAACGTCGATTGTATATGTTCCATCGTCTTCGAAAGTAAATTCTTCAATTCTGATATTATCAATTGCGAATCCAGCGGAGCCTGCATTACCATTTACTCCATCATCATTGGATAAGAATCTCCACGTCAGAGTCACTTCAGAACCTGATAGTGAAGTACATTCATCACTCCACTCAAAAGTATTCTCACTGGTTTGGTTCTGTAAGAAGATATTTGACATATCTACAGTTACTGATTTAACAATTTGCTCTGAATCAAACCAAACTACTGAATTATACTTATCAGAGAAATCACCAAAGTATTCTACTTCATCATATCCATTTCCGTCGAAATCTTCGCAACTATCGAATGGTCTCGGACCATTTTCATTCAGATCAGTCCAGCTACCGAAGATAATGCCATTGAAATTCTCGCCATTCTTAGTCCATGAGACTTCTAGTTGAGCGGCATCTCTAATAGCAAGGATATTACCATTACTATCTTTCAAATAATCTCCCTCGGCAAAGTAATCAAAAGTTAGGTAGGTGAAATCTGCACCTTCTGCACCAACAGGTATATCAGGGATTGTTAATGTTTCATTCCAGTTATCACCATACCCTGTATCCGGATGACCAAGCCAATAAGCGTGATTGTTGAAGACTCCTTGATTTTGAGGAAGCATGCCATTAGAACCACTTGAGTCATCAATACGGCTACCATTCATATTTCCGTCATCTTCCCATATTTGATCCGCTGGGTTAGCGAATGAAAAATCTTCAATTGCGACTAAGTCCGGTAAAGCATTTCTGACTTTAGCTTCCACTTGGAAGTCAGTTACTGTATTACCATAATTCTGAACCTTGACATTGATGTCTCTAGTTCCAGAAGCATATCTTACACCATTTTCTAGATCAACCCATGCTTCTTCAGCAACTCCTGGGTCATATAGATTATCGACAGTAAGTTGGAACTTTACTTCGTCATTTGTCTCATCGGCATTATCAAATCCTGAAGGGTTCTCTAGATATGTTGAGATATAATATGTCTTATTGTCAATAAAGTTAGAGGTTAGTGATACATCACGAGTTGCACCAGCGCCTAGATTTGTGAATGAAAGCTCTTGACTGACTAATGCCTCAGTTCCAAAATTAACATCTACCTTTCTAATAGAAATATTATCGAAAGCAAATCCATCCAGTCCAGTATCGTAAGAGGCTCCATCAGGACCTACGGATCCCATCAAGCCGCTTCTAAATCTAAATCTAATATCAATAACTTGACCAGCATACGGGGTCAAATCAATAGAGTTGAGTTTTTCTGGATCTGGAGATTCGGTACCATCTTCGGTGAAATTCACCCAACCTGTTACTGTTTCAGACGCAACATCGCCATTGTAGGTATTATACTCAGGGTCTACACCTTGATAGAGTAGGCGGAAATAACGGTCATTATCCCATCCACCTCTAAAGTAAACTTGTTCCCAACCAGCTCCGTCACTCCAAACTTCAATACTGCATGAGTCTTCATACAACCAACGTTCCACTACATCAAATTGTTCTGCAAGATAAAGTTGGAAGAAGGATGAGCTACACATTGCCCACATATCAAGGTAGGCTGCATCAGCTCCTGTCAAGTCAACATTCTGAAGAATTACTGCTTCATCTTGATGATTATAGTATCCTGAATCTGATTCGTTCTGACCGCCTTCATAATCAAGTCCAGCCCAGTAATAATTTGTTGGATTAGAATCTGCTTCATACCATGATGCATTTTGTCCGACAGTGGAACCGGTTTCTATATGCCAAGATGAGTCGCCTTCTTCAAATTCTCCAGTATATGAGAATTTTTCCCATGCACATGAATTACATCCAGATTTGTCCTCATTTCCATCGAAATCATTGGCATATACTATGGTGTCTGAGCCTCCTAATACCTCTTTAACTTCCAAATTAACGTCAACACTACCGGATATAGGGTTCAAACCAGTATTCTTAATTGTTACATTGACGAATCTATTTCCCTCGCCAAGTTGCGCTGCTCCAGTTGCCGGATTATAAGAAACTGGAGCCACTGTAACTTCTGTAATACCTACATCTTCGTTATCGAGAGACAATACTGAGAGGAAATCTCCAGCTCCTGGCCAACCTTGTGTATCGAGCCACATCGCATTGTTAGCGAATCGGTAAGCATAATCTCGTTGACCGATTACAATTTCAAATGCGCTATCTTCGCCACCTTGTAACTGCCCTGGCTGAGCCATGGTAGGCCTTCTGCCAACATCAAAAGATAAAGCAGGTAAATAACCTTGACCATTTGGATTGGCAAGAATTATTTCAACAGAATTTATCTCCCTAAGATTATCTAACAACAGGAAAGTCTGATTTTGGGATGTAGAATCTTGAATTCTTGTCAAAGTTAATTCGGTAGGTACGAAGAAATCATATTCGCCATCTTGATTTACGTCTTCAATAGTTATTGATGCGCCTTTAAAATCTCCCAAATAAGCATAATTCTGAGTAGTCCAAGATGTACCTGAACCGTATGCATAAGAAATATTTCCAGTTAATCCGTCAACTGCAGCTATTAAATCAACTTCTCCATTTCCATCAGTATCTTTGATATCAAAACCATACAATGGCTCATTATGCTCTGCATCAAGTTTGAATTCATGAACTCCTTGAGCCCCTGGTGTTAATGGATTGGGGAAGGTCCCTTGCAGGCAATCATATTCTAATACAGTTACATTATCATAATGACCTACAGATACGCCTACTCCAGTATTGAAAGGAGGAGTCCTGAGAAGCCAAATATCAAGATCTTCACAATCACCAATTCCGCCACCGCCAGGGAATCCACCACCTGTGACTGTCTCACCATAGTGTCCAAGAATCATGTTCGTGTAAAGACCGGAAGTCAGAGGAACTGCAAGTGTTTGTTGAGAAGTTAGTAGCGTTGGGTCAGGGCCTTTGTAGACCTGAATATATTGGTTGGTCGCTGTTGCATCTCTAACTACCATCACGATATCGGCATTCCCATCTCCATCAATATCTGCTACATCCATATCTGCAAGATAAGGATTTGAGACTGTTATTTCTGAGTCACTCCAAAGATTTACTCTATCTTCACAATCCCCCCAAAGAATTGTAAGATTTCCTGGCCTGACGAAAGATTCACCTACAAACCTAATATTTTGCTGATAATATACAAGATCATTTACCCCATCGCCATCAATATCTGCAATTTCGACACGGGTTCCATCTGCTGTATCAACGAAACCTGCACGACGAGATTCATTATTGGAAATAAATACGTCCTGCCTATCTGCAAAACCGCCTGAGCCATCATTGTATAGTACCGTAATAAACAGCCCCATAGTACTAGCAGAAGCAATATCATTGTCTCCATCGCAATCAAGATCCCCTATCGAAATATAGGAAGGGTCACGTTGCACGGCATATTGGGTAATATGAGATGCAGAAACCGCAGGAATCAACGATAAAAACAAGGAACTAAGCATCAAAGTCACAAGTAGTACGGCTTTCCTACTCTTCGCGGCTTGATTATTGGCATTCTTCAGACTATACAGCATACTACTTCCGAGTTTAACTCCATTCTTAGCACTTATTACCCAATGATTCCCCTCACCTACGGTGGATATTGAGAAATTAAACAAAATTAAATAATAAATTATTGAGAAACTAGCCAACTTGGATTAGGTGCATAATGTATCTCTGCACCGCCATAGATTAGTTCCAAACGACCCATTATCCATAGTCGATTAAGGAAGATTTCTAGATCTGCCCCCTCTCTATTTATTCTCTCACCTATCAATTCTTCAATAGCACTGATAGGAAGTGATGTTTGACCATGTTCGCGTACCACAAGAGTCAACAAAATTTGTAACCAAGCTTCGGCCATTGGATCTCCTGATAAATTATTTGATAGGGGTTCAGGTTCATCAATTGATTCTAAAAATTCTCTAATATATTCAATTTGGGGCTCAGTCCTGGAAGGGCCATCTAACTCAGATATTTTAGATTTAATATCTAAATCTCCAATCCTTCTGACCACTGCAGGGATGCTACTAGGATCAGGAGGTGGCCCGGGTAATTTTTCTTCTCCACCATGTACGTCTGAAAAATCTTGATCATCCCCCATGGCGGGTTTAGACTCCAACTCACTCCCATCAACTAATCGAGCAGAAAGAGGTTGGATGAAACCCACTCTTCCTTGTAACCCCAATTCTTTCCTTAGTGATTCCACTACACTGGATTCGCCTTCAATGATTATATCTATGTCATTTTCAGGGGAACGGAACCGAAATCTCACTGTACCTCTCATATGCATACCATCAACTCCAATATTACTCGCAGATAAGACATCACGTTTCAATTCATTCTTTGGCTAGATTGCGTAAAACTGTTTGTAAGATTCCACCATTCTTGTAGTAATCAACCTCAACTGGAGTATCTAAACGAACAATTGCTTTGAAATTTATTACTTCACCATCTATTTTGATTGCTTGAATCTCTATTGTTGACAGAGGAACCAATTCTAAATCAGCAGGGATATTGAAACTTTCAGTTCCATCGAGTCCTAGTGAATCGGCATCATCTCCATCGACAAATGTCAAAGGAAGTACGCCCATCCCAACAAGGTTTGAACGATGAATTCTTTCGAAAGAAGTAGCAATCACTGCCCTAACTCCAAGTAATAATGTACCTTTAGCCGCCCAGTCCCTACTACTCCCTGTACCATATTGAGATCCGGCTAAGACCACTAGGTCGGTTCCATCCGATTGATATCTTTGACTTGCTTCAAAGACAGAAACTACTTCGTCAGTTGGGAAATGTGTCGTCCAACCACCTTCAGTACCTTCTGCAATTTGGTTCTTGATACGAATATTAGCAAATGTACCTCTCATCATTACTTCATGGTTGCCTCTTCGACTACCAAAAGAGTTGAAATCTTTCAATTCTACGCCATTTCTAACAAGATATTGTCCAGCAGGACCGTGGTGAGGAAAAGCTCCGGCGGGAGAAATATGATCAGTAGTAACAGAATCTCCGAGTTTCAATAAAACTCTAGCATTTTTTATTGGTTTAATTGGAGAAGGTTCGGCTTTGATTCCCTCAAAAAATGAAGGAAGTCGAATATAAGTTGATTCCTCCTCCCAAGGATATAATGCAGATTCTTCAGAAGGGATGGAGTCCCACCTTGGTTCTTCTAAAACATCTGAATATCTAAACCTAAACATTTCAGGAGTTAAACAATTACGTAAAGTCTCATTAATTTCATCTTCGGATGGCCAAATGTCGGAAAGCATTACTGGCTCATCATCTGAAGTATATCCTACAGGGTCATTGAATAAATCAATATCTAAAGTTCCCGCTAGAGCGTAAGCTACAACCAATGGTGGACTTGCGAGATAATTCGCCTTAACCTTCTGATGAATACGTCCCTCAAAATTACGATTCCCAGAAAGTACGCTACCAACAATGAGATTAGACTCATCAATTGCATTCTCAATATCTTCATCTAGTGGGCCGGAATTACCTATACAAGTAGTACATCCATAACCAACAACATTGAAACCCAAAGTGGCCAAATCTTCAGTTAATCCTGCCGCATCAAAATATTCGGTAACTACTCTACTTCCAGGAGCTAAACTAGGTCTGACCCAAGGCTTTAATTGCAATCCTTTCAAGATTGCATTCCTAGCCAATAAGCCTGCTGCTAACATAACACTTGGGTTACTGGTGTTAGTACAGCTTGTGATTGCAGCAATCACAATGTCTCCATGTTGAAGATTTACATTTCTTCCTTCTATGTGGGATGAATCTTGATTATTCTCAGGATTTATGCCATGTCCTTGATGGCCAGATGGAGAATTTAGACTTTCCAACCAATGTTCTCTCATTTCAGAAAGATTTACTCTATCTTGGGGCCTCTTGGGACCTGCCAGAGCAGGTTCAACCGTGCTTAAATCTAATTTAATTGACGATGTAAATTTAGGAACGGGAGTTTCGCTTGTATGAAATAGTCCTTGGGCAGTTAAATATCGCTTGACATTTTCTATGTGTGAAGGTTCTCTGCCTGACAAATGCATGTAATCAAGAGTTTTGTCATCTACTGGGAAAAATCCACAAGTTGCACCATATTCGGGAGCCATGTTGGCTATTGTTGCCCTGTCGGGAAGACTAAGATTGGCCATACCAGAACCATAGAACTCTACGAATTTAGATACCACTCCGTGTTCTCTCAAAAGTTCAACAATTCTTAATGTCATATCTGTTGCTGTAACTCCTGCACGTAGATTACCGATTAACTCAAATCCAACTACTTCAGGTAATAGCATGTAAATTGGCTGACCGAGCATCACCGCTTCTGCTTCAATACCGCCAACCCCCCATCCAAGGACACCAAGACCATTTATCATGGTAGTATGAGAATCCGTACCAACAAGAGAATCAGGTATCCATAAATCATTTTCTAAACGAGCAACGCTGGCGATCCATTCTAGATTTACTTGGTGAACAATTCCTCTCCCAGGAGGTACAGCTCTGAAATTATCTAAGTTCATTTGCCCCCATTTTAGAAATTTATATCTCTCCATATTACGCAAATATTCTATTTCCAAATTACGCTCTCTAGCATCGGGGAATAAACCCGAAATATCAACTTGAACAGAATGATCTATCACTAAATCAACAGGGACTTGCGGGTTTACTTTCTCGGGATTGCCCCCTAAATCTACCATTGCATCTCTTAATGCAGCAATATCTACTACTGCAGGTACACCAGTAAAATCCTGCAAAATTACCCTACTTGGATTGAAAGGAATTTCTTCTGGTTTCATTGTAGGAGTCCAAGATGCAATCCTCATGACATCTTCTTTAGTAACTAGGAAACCATCACATTTCCTAAGCGCAGATTCAAGTAAAATTCTGATTGAAAATGGTAGTTCATCTAATTTACAAAGACCCTGCTCTTCAAGCCTCTTTAATGACATGAAAAAGCCTGTATCGCCAGAATGTGTCTCGAATTTGGACTTCGCAGAGAACAAATCATCAGCAACCATGTTTATACCGGCCATGATTAAGCACAAGAATATGCCTAACAATAAACTTCGTATTTATCTTAAAATCAAGATATAACTACAGAAAGTAAACGTACCTCATAATCAGGTCTATCATTACCATCGGTATCTACATCGCTAATCGCAGTAACTGAGCTTAAACCACTGGAAACTTTACCGAAAACAGTATGTTGACCATCGAGATGAGAAGGGGTACTGTCCTCAGGGACAATAAAGAATTGACTACCTCCAGTATTTGGATTACTTGTTTTGGCCATCGAAATCACACCTGGCTCATGGACTAAGCCATTATTTGCTTCATCACCTACTGTCCAAGAAGTTCTGTCACATTCACTGGAGCTTGACTGAGCATTTCCGTTACAATAACCATACCAATTGTAAGCATAACCACCGCTTCCTGTTCCAGTCTCAAAATCGCCACCCTGAATCATAAAGCCGTCTATAATCCTGTGAAAAATAGTTGACTTGTAATTGTCATTTACTGAGTGAGCAATGAAGTTCTCGACATGATCTGGAGCTTGTGTAGCGTACAAATCAATTAC
>CEVW01049152.1_pt1 | contig 14103 bp, 15 predicted proteins | sample 427061 | NCBI WGS metagenome assembly CEVW01 (sample SAMEA2623774, study PRJEB7988) | marine metagenome | biome: marine biome (ENVO:00000447); feature: surface water layer (ENVO:00002042); material: "saline water (ENVO:00002010), including plankton (ENVO:xxxxxxxx)" | depth 5 m
TTCCTATGAATCTGCTTAATGGTTTCTGCCCAAATTTCTGATCCAAAATCTCCTTTCAAATCATCACGATCTACAGAGGTAATTACTACATGTCGTAATCGCATTTTTTTGACAGCTAATGCTGTCCTGTAAGGTTCCATCGTATCAATTTTTTGCGGTTTACCAGTTTTGACAGAACAAAAACCGCACGCTCTAGTACAAATATCTCCTAAAATCATTATAGTGGCAGTACCACGACCCCAGCACTCAAACATGTTAGGACATCTAGCCTCTTCGCATACAGTGTGTAGATTGTTAGATGAAACGACATCCTGTACAAATTTATAATCATCGCCATACTCTATTTTAATTTTTGGCTTATTAGCAGTTTGAAGTATGGAGTTTGATTTCATGCTAGCTGGACTCATCTCTCTATTACGCATAAGATTAGTAAAGGTTCTCAAGGTTTGAAGATTCAATATATTTTTTAATAGCATTAATAAATTTAGCTCCGCCAGAACCATCAATCAGACGGTGATCAAAACCCAAAGAAAGGTTCATCATGCTTTGTATTCCAATTGAATCTCCAGTATTGCTTTCTATAACTACTGCTCTTTTCTTAACAGCTCCAACACCTAAAATGCCAACATTTGGTTGATTGATAATTGGAGTACCGATTGTAACATCAAAAACTCCAAAGTTTGAAATTGAAAATGTAGAGCCCGATAATTCATCTGGATTGATTTTTTTTGAACGTGAACGTGACGCAATATCGTTTAGTGATCTACACAAGCCTAAAAAGTTTTTTTCCTCACAATTGAATATAACAGGAACCATTAATCCGTCATCAAGCGCAACAGCAATTCCAAGATTTATATTCTTGTGATAGGTTACAGCAGTATTGTTTATAGATGCATTCATATCAGGAAAATCTTTTAAAGCCTTAATTACTGCATCAAGAATAAATGGTGTATATGTAAGATGGAATCCTTCGTTTTCTTTAAAAGAAGAATCATTTTTTTCAATATATTTTGCAATATGTGTCATATTTACTTCATTTATGACGTGAACATGTGCGGCTGTATCGATACTTTTTTTCATATGCTCAGCAATAATCTTTCTCATGTTATCCATCTCTTCTGTATGAGTTGCAGTTGCAAAAGATAAAGTATTTACTTTTTTCTCAATAACCGGCTCATCACTAAATGTATTCGACTTTGCATAACTAAGAATATCTTTTTTTGTAACCCTACCTTTCCGACCAGTTCCTTTAATTTGATATAACTCTTCCATTGAAATATTTTTTTCTCTGGCAGCTTTCATTACAGCTCTTGTTACAAAATTAGTTGTTTTTAGGGGTGCCGCGGATTTGGTAGAGTTTTCTTTTTGTAAAAGATCTTTTTCAATTACGTCTTTTGATTCTTTTTTAGTGCTATCATTCAAGCCATTTACTTCTTCGGTAGAGGGTTCTGGTTCATTTTTAGCGGATATTTTAGTTTCAATTCTTGCAATCGTCTTTCCAACCTCCACAACATCATTTACATCTGCTAAAATCTCAACAAGTGTTCCAGATTCAACGCATGGAATTTCAGAGTCTACCTTATCTGTACCAATCTCAAGGAATAATTCATCCTTTTCAACAAATTCACCTACTTTTTTTCTCCATTCAAGGATAGTGCCTTCGGTAATTGATTCTCCCATTTTAGGCATAACTATTTCTATTATCATTAATACTCCATCAAATCGTTAATTGAATCTATAATTTGATTGGTTTGTGGAAGAATCTCAGATTCTAGAAAATCGCTATATGGAACATGGCAGTCTTTAGCAGCTATACGCTTGATAGGACCATCAAGGTCTTCAAATAACTTATCAGAAACTCTTGCAGAAATTTCCGCACCCACTCCCCCAGTTTTTAAATCTTCATGAACAATTAAAAGCTTACCTGTTTTTCTAACAGATCGATATATAGCTTCCCAATCAATAGGATTTAGCGTTCTAAGGTCAATAAGGTCTACTTCACCTTTTTCAAGGTTAAGTTTTTTTATAGCATCAATGCATTTTTGTACCATGGCTCCCCATGTTACAATAGTAAAATAATTTCCTTCTTGAATAAAGCTTGCTTTGCCAAATGGAATTAGGAAATCCTTATCAGGTTCAGGGGTAGAAGCGTATCCCTGGCGGTACAGCCCTTTATGTTCCATAAAAATGACAGGATCGTCCATTCTCAGTGCTGTTTTTAATAAACCTTTTGCATCAGCGGCATTTGATGGATAGGCAACTCTAATACCTGGAATATTGAAGAAGTAGCTGTCAATCGATTGGCTATGATATAGACCACCGTGAATATAACCACCAACTGCAACCCGGATAACTAATGGACATGTCCATCTACCCTTCGATCTATAGCGCATACATGCAGCTTCATCTCTAATTTGCATCATAGCAGGCCAAATATAGTCTCCAAACTGAATTTCAATACAGGGCTTCCATCCAGTAACTGCAAGCCCAATCGCTGTTCCAACTATTGATGCCTCTGCTAATGGTGAATTGAATACACGATTTTTACCATATTTATCGGTCAAACCCTTAGTTGCTGTAAAAACGCCACCTTTTGGGTCTGCTATATCTTCACCGTAAATAATCATCTTATCATTAGCATCCATCTCTTCAGACATTGCATGGTTAACTGCATCCACTAAAACAACCTTATCACTAATTGTATTTTGAGTTTTTTCTTTGATTGTTATTGGCTTTGCATATAAATGATCAAAAGCTGATTTAGGATCAGGATCCGCTTGGTTTTGTACCCATTGAATCGAATCTTCTATATAATCATTAGCCTCTGATTGAGTTTTAGAAATTTCATTTTTTGTTAAAATTTTTGCTCCTAAACACTCCTTTTCAAATTTTATTATGGGATCGCGCTTTATATCGGAATCAAGATCATTTTGCGATCTGTATTTACGCTGATCATCAGATGAGGAGTGCGAAAGTAGTCTTACAACATGCGAAACTATCACTGAAGGGCCCTTACCTTTTCTAGCTCGATCAGTAGCTTGATTAAATGCAAGATTGGTTTCAAAAAAATCAGTTCCATCAACTTCAAATTTTGATAAATTTTTATATCCTGACACCATATCAAAAACAGAACTTCCAGATGTCTGTTCAGATACATGTACACTTATAGCATAATCGTTGTCTTGTATATGAAAAATCACAGGAAGCTTTTCGCGACTAGCCCAATTGAGCGCTTCATGAAATTCGCCTTCACTTGTGCTTCCTTCGCCAGATGAAACATAGACAATATCTTTTTTATTCTCCCATTTGATAGACATAGCACTTCCAACGGCTTGCAAAAATTGAGTTCCAGTTGGGCTTGATTGACTTACAATTCGTAGATCTTTGTGGCCATAATGTTGAGGCATTTGCCTCCCTCCTGAATTAGGGTCAGAATCTTTAGCTAAAAATGATAAAAGCTGCTCTTTTCCAGTCATACCTAACCCTAAGCAAAAAGCAGCATCTCTGTAATATGGATAAGCCCAATCTTTTGAGGAGCGCATATTGTTAGCTGCTGCTAGTTGGGCTGCTTCATGTCCTGAACAACCAATATGAAAAAAAGCTTTTCCTTGCTTCAGGAGCGCCATTTCTTTTTCATCTAATTTCCTCGCTATAACCATATTGCGATACACATCTAGCAATTGTTTTTTTTGGAACCCTTTTAGCTTTGACATGGTGAAGCTATCAATTCTCTATCAGTTAAATGGATGTTATTTTTAAATGCTTTAACAATATTAAGCTTTACGTCTTGCATATTTTGAGGTGCTCCCAGCAATTTTTCCATTGAAGTCACTTTGCAATTAACAATTCCACAGGGTACTATAGGATCAAAAAAAGATAAATCTGTATTTACATTCAACGAAAATCCATGCATTGTAACCCATCTAGATATTTTTACTCCTTGTGCGCCAATTTTTTCATCATCAACCCATACACCTGTTAACCCTTTTTTTTGATGTGCATCAATGTTGTAAACATTCAGACATTCTATTAAAATTTTTTCTAAAGTTCTCATAAACCATGAGATATTTTTTTTAAAATTATTTAAATCTAATATTGGGTAACCAACAAGCTGACCAGGTCCATGAAAAGTAATATCACCACCCCTTTCAACATTGTAAACCTTTACCATTGAATTGTTATTATCGAGCAAGTGCTCTTTATTGGCATTCTTCCCGAATGTATAAACAGGTTCATGTTCAACCAAAATAAGTGTATCAGTTTCTTTCCCATTCAGCACGCCTTGATGGAAATTTTTTTGAAAATCCCAGGAAGGCTTGTAATCCATTTTTCCTAAATCTAGAATATTTATTCTATTATTCATTTTCCAATAAAACTTAAAAATTCTGCTCTGGTTTCATTTGACTTTCTGAATTGACCAAGCATTGCTGATGTAGTAGTGAAGCTGTTCTGCTTAGTAACACCGCGCATTTGCATGCACAAATGCCTTCCTTCCATAACCACTGCTACACCTGTTGGTTTAAGAGTGTTCTGTATTGTATCTGCAATTTGATGAGTTAATCTCTCTTGAACTTGAAGTCTTCTTGAAAACACATCAACAATTCTAGGGATTTTAGATAATCCAATAACTTTTCCACTAGGTATATATCCAACATGAGCTCTTCCAAAAAAAGGGACCATATGGTGCTCACACATTGAAAAGAATTCGATATCTCTAACTACAACCATATCATTACAATCCTCATCAAATATTGCATTATTTATAATTTTATCAATATTAGCAGTATATCCCTGTGTAAAAAAATCCCATGCTTTTGCAGATCTTAACGGGGTCTTTAAAAGACCTTCTCTGTTTTTGTCTTCTCCGATAGATTCAATTAAGTTTGTAGTTATTTCTGATATTTTTTCTATTTTATTTTTCATTTTTCCCTTTAAAAAATTTCTTATATACCCATAATGAAAGAGCGATAATTAAAGTCTTCATTCTTTATGTATTGGGATCTTGTCTTTAAGTAAAAATATTATACCATATATAATTGGTGTATCAATAAATGCCATCAGCATTTTAAATAACCATCCATCTATAATACCATTAAATATTTGTCTTGTATCCCAAACTCCAATGAAAAGGATGCAAATAACAAGAGATGTGTCAACTAACTGCGATGCTATAGTTGAGCCATTATTCCTAAGCCATAGATGCTTTCCTCTGGTTAATTTTTTCCAAAAATGGAAAATCCTAACATCTATAAATTGTGCTATTAAATATGCAATCATAGATGCTGCAATTATCCTCCATGCGTTACGAAATACCGCATTGTAAATGTTATCATTTACAATAGAATCAGGTATTGCGTTGAACTGACCTCCAAGCCAAAGAAAAAATAAAACAAAAATTGATGCTACAAATCCAGAAATAACCACTCTATTAGCTTTCTTTTGACCATAAAGTTCTGAGATGAGGTCAGTTACAAGAAAAGTAATTGGATAAGGAAGTATTCCCGCAGATACAATAAAAACCTTAAATCCTAAATCTACTGTAACAAACTTGTTAGCTATTAAGTTACATGTAACTAATGATGCTATGAATATTGCTGAGAGAAAATGGTAAAAATATTCCCTTGTATTATCGTTATTTTTCACCATAATAATCTGTAAATATTGTTGGTGTTTCCCTGAGCCTTATCCTGTATAATTCAACATCAACCAATCTGGGTTGAATTTCATTCCATATAAATTTTACTAAATTTTCAGAACTTGGCTGCTTGTCTTTAAACCAGTCAACTTCGACATCAAATTGACTGTGATCTAAAATATTAATTACATGAGTATTGACAATTTTTTTGAGATGTCCAAGGTCAACCAAGAATCCTGTTTCTTCTTTAATTTCTCCAGTAACCATTACCTCAAGAGTATAATTATGTCCGTGAATTTTTGAGTCTGGACCAAAGACTTCCCAATTTTTTTCATCGGACCAGTCTTTGTGTCCATACTGGTGAGCTGCATTGAAATAAAAAACTTTTGTTAGGTAAGGATTGCTCATCGTTTAATGCTTTATTTTGTTGTTTCAAATTACTATTCTATCAAGAAGGACTCATAGAATTATTATCAAAATCTTTTAATTTAAATATATAATCTATTTTAGAGTTCTTTTGGCAAGACTCTCAATGTTTTTAACGATAGAAGCGTCCGATAGAATGATGTCGCACCCTGATGATTTGAAGGCATCATGTGATTTCTTTATAATGCGAGACATATATCCAATGATAAATACATTTGAATTCAATTTTATCTCACTTAGAAATTTTGTATTTCCAAAATCTGTTTCATTTAAATCAACTACAGCTAAACTATAATCACTGATATTTTCACTATAGCTTTCAAAAAAGTTGATCTCTAAATCAAGATTGACAAGTTTTTCTGAAATACTGGTTGCCTTTTGAAGGTCTTTTATAAAGATAGCTACTTTATTCATTTTTCTAGCTTTGGCACTAGGGACCAATTAAAATTTTCAGGTTTATTTAACGATTGATATTCTTTTTGGACTATATCCATTTCAGCTCTAAGCATTTCTATATTTATCGATCTATGTTCTTTTTCATAATCCAAAAACTTTTCTTTTGACTTTTTCAGTAAATTTTTTGCTCCTATCATATTACCATTTTTTAAATGGACAAAACTAACGGATAATTGAATTAGTCCTTGAATAAATTTTCTATCCTTTAAGTAATAATCTGACCACAAATCTTCCCATATTTCGTGAGCATCGAAATAATTACCATTTTGAAATTCTTTTTTCCCTTCATTGTATAAATCGTCAATTTGTTTTAATTCATTCATATATCTAATTATCACTCATAAGCTTTGAAATTTCTGATGAAACAAATCTATGGAAGTCTTTGTTTTGCTTTGAAAGATATCTAAGAGATTCTAGATATATTATATCATTTTTTTTCTTTATTAAATCTTCAGCTAATTCGATAAAAAAATTTCCACCATTTTTAAAATAAAGTGTGATCTCTTTTTTGACATTGTCATCCATCGTTATTTCACTTTGATTGTATTGATTCTTTGCCCAAAATGAAATCTCTCTCTTATAACCTCCTAGTCTTACATATTCCCCATTCCAAAATCGGTGTGCTGCTGCAAAATTAATAGTCTGAGATCTTTTACTACCAATCTTGAGACTACAATCGGTATCTTCATTGCTGTGTGGTTCAGGTAAAGGTTTTTTACTTATTTCTTTTACAAGGCAACGAGTATATGCCCATGTCTTATTAATATTCCTATTAAAAATATTTGATCTGAATAAATGAAAAGAAAATACACCAAGTCTTTCGAAATCCTGCAAAGCGACTTCTATTAAAGCCTCAAAACCTCCTAATCCATTATCACTTACCCACTGCATTCTAGCTGCTTCGTTTTCAATTTTTTCCGGGATACCTGATTGACAAGCATCCTCAAGCTCTGAAACAAATACAGTTAAACCAAGACCTTCTTTTGCAATCTTATCTAAAATAGATTGATCATCTTCCCTTTCAGGAAACTCCATGGATTTATGCTCCATAAATTCTAAAAGTTTTTTTGAATAATCTTTACGATTATCACCGATAATGTTCTTTATTGCATTAAGAATGATTACCGGATGTTCTTCCGAAGAACCTTGATAGTCAGATCGTACACATCTATCAAAATATTCCTTTATTATTTTTGATAGCATATATATCTATTTCTTTTTTTTAGGTGCATCAAGATCGAAAAAAATACTAAATGACAAACCAGTCATTCTAGAAAATTCAGATGGCAAGCCAGAACTTTTATCTTTAATTGGCTTTTTTGAAAATCTATCATAATTCAAATCAGAAAATGGATCCCATTTTGTATTAAAAATTTCCGTAATTGGAAGTGAGGATGGGTCATGAAAATATCCTAACTCTACACCCCAACGCGGACTAGATTGAATTCCAAATAAAAATCCAAAACGATTGCTAGTTCCACCTGTTATGCCTTTTTGAATAGACATCATGCGAAAACCAATCCATCTCGATTTAAGAAAATCGGTATCAGTTTTCTTGGTTTTAAATTTATAATAAGTAGCATCAAGATTATAATTCGGGTTTAAAGACCATGCAAGATTAAGCATATCCCATTTATTTTTCTTTTTATATAGCAAGCGACTGTAATCTACTCCAGAGCCATAAATAGGTAATCCTATTCTAACCCCTAATTCGCTTTTATCTGATACTCCAATACGATACCATAAATATGGAACTATATTTTCTGCTGAAAGAGCATAGCCCTTTTTAGCTTTACCCTTTTCAGGTAAATGCGGATTAACAACAGGATGAGAGGCACAAGAAAAGAGTGAAAATAAATAATAAAGAAAAATTATACGATAAAGTGAAAAAATTTTACTTCGAGATGAATGGGTCAACTGCAAAAATTAGATATTATTTTTGAGCCAATCCGTGGTTACTGATTTTGGCCTAGTTATCGGTATTCTTAGCGCCCTATTAATTATAATTTGCGATATAATTCCCATTGCGCGAGATAAACTAAATAATACAGTATAATAATTAAATTCTTTAAGTCCATAATAGTAAAGCAATGAACCTGAAGCGGCATCAACATTTGGCCAAGGGTTCTTTGCTTTACCATGCTCTTTGAGAACTGGAGGGACAACATCAAATAAGGCTTTAACAATATCAAATACATCATCGTTCTTTATATGGTCTTTTCCAAAATCCATAAATGCTGTAAATCTGGGGTCTGGACATCGTAAAACAGCATGTCCATATCCCGGTATAACTCTTCCATTATTAAGTCTTTTCCAGCAGTATTCTCTAAGATCTTCTTTCGAAGGGTTTCCATCAAAATGATTTCTTATTTCAAGGACAAATTTTAAACACTCTTGGTTTGCAAGCCCATGCAGAGGTCCCGCTAAGCCATTTAATCCAGCTCCTAAAGCAAGAAATGGGGATGATAATGACGATGCGACTGTAAGAGAACTGAAAGCGCTAACATTGCCACCTTCATGATCTGAATGAAGCATTAAATACAATCTCATAAGTTTTTTAAAATCATCGTCTTCATTAACTTCAAGCATGTGAGCAAAATTTCCACCCCAATCTAAATTTTGATCAGGCTCAATTCTTTCATTTAATTGTTTTTGTTTCCTGTAAATTGCTGCAGCAATAGAAGGTAAAACTCCAATAAGCCTTAGTCCATCTTCTAATACCCATTTCCAGTAATCCTTTTTGGGTGTTCCTTCATTGAATTTTTCAACAAAAATACTCTCAACTCTCATAGATTGGATTGCAATAGAAAGCATTGTCATTGGGTGTGAATTTTCCGGCATTGCATCAAGAACATTCCAAACATAATCTGGAACAGCTCTATGTTCATTTAATTGATTTTGTAGGTCAAATAATTGATCCTGATTAGGCAAATCTCCAGTTAATAGAAGATAGAAAACCTCTTCTGGTAAGATATTAGTAATATCTAAAATAGAATGTCCTCGAATTATTAATCCTTTATCAGCTGAAACAGATGATGTATCACAAATTAAACTTTTAACGCCTCGCATTCCTTTTATAGCTTGAGATACCGTTACACTACTAATAACGTTATCGCCATTTTGATCTAAAATCTGCTTGAGATCATCCTGCCATGCAGGGATTTTTTCTGCTAATTTTTCTTGGAGCATTATTGACCTAAAAAATAAAAGTAAATATTTAACGTTTCAATTTATAAATAAATAGAATATAAAATTTGTCTTATTAATTGAAAATTTTAATGTAATCATCAAAAGAGGTTAGAACTTTATCAGCAACAGCGCACACCCTCTTTCTGTAAACATTTTCAGTAAAGGCAAAAAAACTCGATACTTTTCCAGATTTCTTAAGCAAATAATCATTATATCCATCCCCAATAGCATGAACTTTGCCTTTCAGCGAAAGCATTTCGACTATTTTTGCTTTACCATTTTCAGATGATAGAGGGTTATCATGATTGAAGCCTATTATATCACCACTATCATTGTAAACAAAATCATTCCCAAAGATATGCTTTTCATGAACTCCAAAATTTTTCAAAGACGGTAATAGCATTTCTTTAAAACCGCCTGAAATAAAAAAGATTTTATCGTGATTACTTTTAATAAATTTTTTATTTCTTAAGAAAGACTTGGTAATAAATTTATTTAAACTTTTTGAAACTTCAGATACATCCTTCTTAGTGGCTTTTATAAGTTTAATTCTTTGATAAAGAGAGTCTTTAAAATTGATTTCACCAGACATTCCTTGCTCAGTTATTTTTTCAATTTTTTTAATAATTGCAGGGTGATTTTTATGCTTCATGAGACAAGTTTCTGCTAACATGTCAAGGGATTCTTTTGATATAAACGTGCTATCAAAATCAATAATTATATAATCAGCTTTAGCCATAGCTAAATTATTTATTATTTACGGTTCTGTAAAGTATACTGGTAATGAAAATAATCCTCAAGCTTATCTAGCATTTTTTCTACGGTAAAGTTTTTAGCAATATGTTCTTTGGCAGTGGTACACCAATTCGAAATTTTTTCAGATTTATGATTTTCAATGGCAAATTCAATTGCCTGTGTGATAGCATTAACACTTAGGGGCTCAAAAATATACCCCGTTTTCATATGATCCATTAGCTCTGGAACACCATTAACATTGGCAGCAAAAACGGGTCGACCAAGAGCCATTCCTTCCATAACTACATTAGGCATTCCCTCTTGCCTGGATGGCATTATTACAAAGTCAGCAGCTTGCAAAATAGAATCAAGATTTTCTTGAAAACCTATGAGTTTAATTTTATTCACAAGATTATTCTTTATAATTTGATTGTTTAATTGGTCATGATCTTTGCCCGTACCAGCTATGAGTATGCTAAAAGGTTTTGAAAAATTTTTTACATTTGATGCAGCCTCTATTAACAAATCAAAACCTTTCTGATGTGTTAATCTTCCAGCAGCAACAAAAACTAAACTATCTTTTTCAATATCCCATTTTTTTCGAATATCATAAATATCGATAGATTTTCTTAATTCTAAACCATTATAGATAACAGTTGTCTTTTTTTTATTCATCCATGGAAATTCATTGTATGCATTCTGTATTGATTTTGAATTTGTAATTATCCCGTCAACAATACTTATTGTTTTTTTGTATTTCCACTTATTTGAAAATAATTGAATCCCATTTCTAGCAATTATAACCGGCACTTTTGCTAGTCGCGCGGCGATACCTGCTACGCGAATATCTTTATTTAGGTTAAGTACAATCACATCAATTGAGTGCTCCTGCAAAATTTTTTTTGTATGCCAGATCTTTAAAGGATTATAGTCAGCATAAATATTTAGAGGTAGTGTATTTAAATTTTCTTGTTGAGCTCTAAGAAGAAATTCAGAATTAGCTTTTCCAGATAATATAGTATTATGACCTCTTTTTTTTAAACCATTTGCAGCCGTCACCATCCATTTTTCACCACCACCCCATTTCTGAGAGGAAATTGAATTGCTAAAAAAAATATTGAGCTTTTTCATATTGTGTTATTCAAACTGTAAATCATAAAGTCGTTTATATATTCCGTTTTTTTCAAATAAAGATTCATGTGAACCTGTTTCAGCCACTTTGCCATTTTCGATCACTATGATTTTATCCGCTTTTTGAACTGTTGATAGCCGGTGAGCTATTACTAATGCAGTTCTATCTTTCATCAATGATTCAATAGCTGTTTGAACTTTTTTTTCTGATTCAGTGTCAAGAGCAGAGGTAGCTTCATCAAGAATTAAAATAGAAGGGTTTTTAAGCAATGCTCGCGCAATTGCTATTCGTTGTTTTTGTCCCCCTGACAATTTTACACCCCTCTCTCCAACAATAGTCTCAAAACCATTCGGTGTATTTTCAATAAATTCAAGAGCATTTGCCGCTCTAGCAGCCTCTCTCACAAGATCATCTGATTTCTCACTCTGGGCGTAGGAAATATTATTCCTTATTGTATCATTAAATAAGATTACCTCTTGAGTTACAATACCCATATTGCTTCTTAAGGAAGAAAGTGAAATGTCTTTTATATTATTCCCATCAATAGCAATGTCCCCAGATGTTGTATCGTAAAATCTTGGTATTAGATCAGCAATAGTAGACTTTCCAGAGCCACTTGGGCCAACTAAGGCTACAACTTCTCCTTTATCAATCTTAAAACTAACACTATCTAAAACTAGCTCGCTTCCCTCCTGGTATTCAAAATGAACATCGTTGAACTCTAAAGATCTTTTAAATTTGCCAAGGTTAATAGGGTTTTTTATTTCAACAATTTGTGGTTTAGTATCAAGAAGTGTAAAAATGCGCTCCGCAGAAGCGGCTCCAGCTTGAATCTTAATATTTACATTACTCATTTGCTTGATAGGTCCCAAAATTGAAAATAATATCAAAATGAATCGTATGAAATCTTCTGGAATCAAGCCTTTCTGCAAAATAACCTCTGTTCCACCATACCACAGTAAAATAACACCTATGACCACTCCAAAACTTTCCGTTATTGGTGCCGCTATCAAATCAAGTCTAGCGCGCTTCAAGTGAAGATTTAAATAATTTGCAGTTTCCTTTGAAAACTTTTTTATCTCTTCCTTTTCATTGACAAATGCTTTAACAATTCTTATTGAACTAAGCGTTTCGCTTAAAATCTGCATTATATGTGAAATTTTCTTTTGCGTTCTTCTAGATTTTCTTCGAATACTTTTACCGATTGCAATTATTGCAATACCTGCCAAAGGGATAATAATTATAGCAATTAGCGCTAGCTTCCAGCTTATAATAAAAAGGAGGGTTGCAAATATTAAAATGTTTATGGGTTCAACAAATAGCTTTTGGAATGCTACAGAGAGAGAGCCTTGTAATTGCTCAACATCATTTATTATTGTTGATGTAATTGAGCCAGTTTTTTCTTTATGAAAATACCCCAAAGAAAGTCCTTGAATATGAATATATAGTTTATCTCTAATATCTTTGACAATATTTAGTTGAACCATATATAAGAGAATGTTTTTTAAGTAAAGAAAAATATTCTTTATGAAGAATACAAATAATATGGTTAAACACAGAACCCTTAAAGAATCTGAGGGTGTTTCTCTTAGTATTGCAAGATTTGTCCAATATTTTAATGATTCGTTTGGAGTTAGGAATTCTTTTGCTGCCCATTCTGATTGGGCTTTCAATATTGAATCGAAGTCTAGCAAAATATTATTAATTAGCGTAGCTGTTAGCCATATTGAAATACCGTTAAGTAAGACAAAAAGTAGGGCCGAAATCGATGAAAGTAAGATGTAGGGCCAATGTGACAACATTAAGCGGCCCATGCGTTTGTAAATTGATTTAGACATTAATCATAACTGATTTTTTGAGACCAAGAAATAAGAGAGAATATAATAGTAAAATTAATTAGAAAATTCATGGTTTCATTTTATTGTTTCGTCGATAAATCATTTTTCTATGAACAATGCCTGCCTCTTTAAATGGTGAGCCGGATACTATAAATCCAAGATTTTCATAAAACCCTATAGCTGATTCTTGACTATTTAAGAAAATTGTTCTATTTGTAGGTACTTGTTTTAAAATGAATTCATTCAATTTTCTTCCTATACCTCTGTATCTATAATCCTTGGTAACGGCAAATCTTTCGAGCTTGACATTCGAGCCATCGTCTCTCCATCTTGCAGTCCCAACAGCAGTATTATTAATTAATGCAATAACATAGTTCGAAGATTTTTCATTTGAATCAATTTCAATTTTTTCAGAAATTTTTTGCTCGTCAATAAATACCTTTTTACGAATTTTAAGCACATCTTGATATTCATTTGACGTATCTACTGCCTTTATTTTTAGTTCCATTATTTGAATTTCGCTTTTATTGGTTCTATTATCAACTATTTCTCAAACTTGAATTGAAATAAAAAAAATTACTAATTTCATTGATGCGTAGTAAAAATAAACAAATATTGGTTGTTGGGGATCGCGTACTTATTCGCCCAGATAAAGGTGAGAAAAAATCTAAAGCTGGATTATATCTTCCTCC
>CEVW01086970.1_pt1 | contig 14102 bp, 11 predicted proteins | sample 427061 | NCBI WGS metagenome assembly CEVW01 (sample SAMEA2623774, study PRJEB7988) | marine metagenome | biome: marine biome (ENVO:00000447); feature: surface water layer (ENVO:00002042); material: "saline water (ENVO:00002010), including plankton (ENVO:xxxxxxxx)" | depth 5 m
AGTTGATAGTTATGCTAGACATGAGTATGTTTCGTGAAAAATCAGAGGTTTTACGAAAAGATCATGATAAAAGAAAAATTCCTCATGATAACATTGATGAAGTAATTAGACTAGATAATGAATGGAAGCAAGCGAGGTATGAAGTCGATCAACTTCGTAAATCAAGAAATGAAGCGGCAAGAGGTATAGCCGCAGCAAAAAAAACAGGAGATACTGAGGCTGTGAATAAAATAATGATTGAAGTATCTAGCATAGGAGATAAGATTGAAGAATTATCAAAAATGGCGGATGATTTTCTAGAAAATAGAGATTCAATAAGAATGAGAGTCCCAAATATTCTTCACGAAAGTGTTCCAGTAGGGGAAGACGACCAAAAGAATACTCTACACAGCCTACATGGTGAGAAAATTGATTTTAGTTTCGAGGCAAAAAATCACAATGAAATTATTGAAAACAATGGTTGGGTTGATTTAGCTAGGGCCGCAAAAATTACTGGAAGTAGATTCTATTTCATGCAAGGAGATTTAGCAAGACTAGAAATGGCTCTACAAAATTACACTACAAACTTTCTCATCAATAAAAATTATACTCTCGTTCAACCACCTTTAATGATGAATAAAGAAGCTTACGAGGGAGTTACAGATCTTGGGGATTTTGAAACTGTAATGTATGGTATTGAGCCAGATAAATTCTATCTCATAGCCACAAGTGAACACCCATTAACTGCTATGAGAATGGATGAAATTATCGAACCTTCTGAGCTTCCAATAAAGCTTGTCGGAGTATCGCAATGTTTCCGTAGAGAAGTTGGAGCGCATGGGCTCTCAGATAGAGGGATATGGAGAGTACATCAGTTTACTAAAATAGAACAAATAATAATTTGTAAACCAGAAGACTCATGGTCTCATCATGAAGATTTATTGAATAATGCAACTGAATTATGGGATAGTTTAGGTTTACACTACCGAGTAGTAAATATTTGTACTGGAGACATGGGGACTGTCGCTTCAAAGAAATATGACCTTGAAGCATGGCTACCGGGTGTTGGAGAATACAAAGAAGTGGTTTCTTGTTCTAATTGTACTGACTATCAGGCAAATAGACTTCGTATGAGATACAGGACATCGGAAGGAAACTCTGCTGTTCATACACTAAATTCCACTGCAGTTGCCACAAGTAGAGCATTGGTGGCAATTCTTGAACAATATCAAACAGAGGATGGTCGAATAATGATACCAGAAGCTTTGAGATCATATATGGGGGATCAAGAATTCCTAAGCCCCTTGAGTTGATTTCTCCGCTGTAACTTTAATTGATTGCCGTATCAATAAAACAACTAATAGAACTGCGAAGATTGCTGCAATTAGAGGTGCGATTAAAGCTGCAAAAGTAAGAACAATACTTGCTATATTCTCACCGGATGCAACAAATGAATTGCCAAAACCTAGAGTTAAGGTAGATGACAAACCACGAATTGCCACTGTAGTTACTTGAATTATTCCTGCTGAGCCACCTCCTGCAATTATTGCAAAAGACCATTGAATTATTGGGTCGCTCCCTACTAAAGCCATGGAAGTCATACCAACACCTGAAACTACAGCTGCAGGAGTAGCGATTGTATCTAGTAAATTGTCTAACCAAGGAACATAATATGCTCCAAATTCTGCTAAGCATGCTATTCCAAGAATTAGAACTGCTGCATTACTATCAAAAGCAGCAAACTCTGTTCCTGATAAATCAAAATTAACAAAAGTATCTGTCCTAACTGCTAATGATAAGATAAATGGAGGCAAGAATACCCTAAATCCTGAGGCAGATGCAAGGCTGAGACCCATCAATGCAGCAAGTATTGTCGTTTCTACTCCCATGATAATGCCAAGACCTTGGATGTAATTAACCCACTCCCTGCGTGATAATTGTAGAATAAATGCATAAGACTGGTCTAATCGCTTATTTCAACTAGATTTGCACCCATATCTACTCTTTCACCTGTCTGGAAGTATACTTCTGTAACTTCACCGGCTCTTGGTGCCTGAATACGGTGCTCCATCTTCATAGCTTCCATAACCAATAACGTCTGGCCTTCTCTTACTCTCTGGCCTTTCTTTACCATTACATCAAGAATTGTACCGGGCATCGGGGCACTTAGACTGCCTTCTGATAATGTAGAGTCTTTACTTCCGGGTTCGTGCATATTAGTAACATAAATTCTTCCTTGGAAATGGATCCACCATTCATCGTCACAGCGAGAAACATGAGCGAAACTTCTAACTCCGTCTAATTCTACAAGAATTCTCCCCGATTGCTGATCTTTACTCAATGAAATCTCAGGAAAACTAATTTCGTCACCATTAGAAATCAATTTAGAAAGGGAAAGTAAACCCTCTTTTTCAGAGAAGTTTACTGTGTATCTAGGACCAGAATTATCTATACTCCATTCCATAAAATCACCTAAGGGTAAGACCTCGTCAATGTTTTGAATGGATCACCTGAATGCCCACTATACTCATCTATTATTTCTGAGTTGACAGACAATAAATTACGATCTAATCCAAAACGGCTTGCTCCTGCTGCAATCGAAATTAAGATTGAATCACTAATTTCTGGTTCCTTAAATTCTTCTAAAGATATGTTATCAAGATAATCAGTTGTTACAAGACCATTTGAAAATGCTTCACTTTTCGATACCTCGCGTAAAAATCCAACATTAGTAGTGACGCCTAAAACAACAAACTCTGATAATGCAGTATCCAGTCTTCTCAATGCTGCCTCCCTTGTTGGGGCGTGGACAATTAATTTGGCTAACATTGGATCGAAATCAATAGTTACTTCGTCTCCTTCTCTAAATCCCGAATCCATTCTAACACCAGGAGTTGTTGGTGGCCTCCACATTGATAGCTTTCCAATAGCCGGAAGGAACCCTTTACTTACATCTTCAGCATAGATTCTGGCTTCAATCGAATGCCCTGTAATTCCTATTTCATCTTGAGATATATTCAATGGAATACCCGCAGCAACTTCAAATTGTTTCTGAACTAAATCAATTCCAGTAATTAATTCAGTAACTGGATGTTCAACCTGTAATCGAGTGTTCATTTCAAGAAAGAAAAACTCGCCTTTAGAAGTTAGAAGAAATTCGACCGTTCCAGCCCCTTCATAATTTACAGCCTTGGCAGCCCTTATCGCAGCTTGACCCATATTATTACGAATTTCAGGTGTGACTGCTGGAGAAGGTGCTTCTTCGATTACTTTCTGATGTCTTCGTTGTAATGAACAATCTCTTTCATTCAAATGTATTGAATTACCATATTGATCACAAAGTACTTGAATTTCAACATGCCTTGAACCTGTCAATAGTCTCTCAACGTAAACAGTACCGTCTCCGAAGGCTGCTGAGGCTTCACGTGCTGCTGCTTCATATTCAGTTCTAAGCATCTTAGGTTCGTGAACCGCTCTCATTCCCTTTCCTCCACCACCTGCACTAGCCTTAACCAATAACGGATAGCCTACTCTAGCTGCAGATGTTGCTAAAACACCAAGAGGATTTGATCCCGATTCAATTGCTAACTCTTCACCAGGAATAATAGGGACATTGGACTCAATCATTCTCCTGCGAGCAGATATCTTATCTCCCATAGTTTCTATTGCTTCTGAGGATGGCCCTATCCATATTAATCCAGAATCTTTGACTAATTTAGCAAAATTAGCCCTTTCAGATAAGAAACCATATCCTGGATGTATGGCTTGAGCCCCTGATTCTTTTGCTGCAGATATTATTAATTCCATATTTAGATAAGTCTCAGAGAGACTTTTTCCAGGTAAATGAACAGAGTCATCGGCTATTTCAACATGTAATGAATTTTTATCGGGATCGGAGTAAATAGCAATTCCTTTGAGGCCCGATTCTTTTGCTGCTTTTAGTATTCTAACTGCAATTTCACCACGATTAGCTACCAAGACTGAATTGAATGGAGTTGGAGCATTAATCATCCAATCAGGCAACATTTCTCACACCACATTATTCAGAGGACCAGTTTGGTTTACGACGCTCTAAGAAAGAAGAAAGCCCTTCTTGTCCTTCTTCTGAACCTCTCATTTGGCTGGTTTTGTCTAAGGTCCATTCACGAAGATCTTCATCATTACCATTCCATCTATCGAAAAACAGTGTCAAATTCTTAGCCTCTGTAATTGCCATAGGACCGGTTGTTAGAACTTCTTGGGCGATCATATTAGATTTGTCCTCAAAATCTCCAGAAGATTCTGTGACATAATCAATTAAACCTATTCTCATGGCTTCATCAGAATCTATTTTACTAGCCATCATGGATAATCTGCGGAAGTTAGAACTGCCTATTTTACGATACACATAGGGGCCAATAACTGCAGGTAATATGCCTAATTTAGCCTCTGAAAGGGCAATTCTTGTTCTTGGTTCTGCAATTGCATAATCGAAACAAGAGACTAATCCTGCACCCCCGCCCAAAGCTACACCTTGTATACAACCTATAGTGAAACATGGGTGTGACCAAAGTCCGTAAAATAAACTATCCAATCTTTCAGAATCTAAACGATTCTCTTCAACAGAACGCGCTCCAGCATCTCTCATCATATTGATATCGGCTCCGGCACAGAAATGCTTACCTTCACCTGAAAAAATTATTACTCGGAGAAATTTATTACCGTCTGAATCTTTCAAGGATGAATTTCTCGAGACGCTCCTATCGGATGTCCATTTAATTAGAGATATTAACTCACTAATCAATTCAGTATTAAGAGCATTAAAAACATCACTACGGTTTAGATTAATTCTGGCAATATCATCATTAATTACAAGTTCACATAGATTATTTTTTGGAAGGGAATCACTCATTTTCATTTTACTCACCATTACATCCTGAATACGCCATAATTTTGTTCTGGCATAGGGGCATTTAAACTAGCAGAAATACATAATCCTAGAACATCTCTAGTATCTCTTGGATCAATTATACCATCGTCCCACAATCTAGCAGTAGAATAGTAAGGGGAACCTTCAGTTTCATATTTCTCTAAAATTGGTCCTCTTAAATTTTCTAGTTCATAATCACTCATTTCTGGTAAATCTTCTCTAGACCTCTGGTCTTGTTTGACTGTTGCCAACACATCTGCAGCTTGTGGACCACCCATTACAGAAATTCTAGAATTAGGCCACATAAATACAAATCTTGGATCATATGCTCTGCCGCACATACCATAATTTCCTGCTCCATGTGATCCACCTATTATCACTGTAAATTTAGGGACTGGGACGCAAGATACTGCTGTAACTAACTTAGCGCCATCTTTTGCAATTCCTCCTGATTCTGCATCTCTACCAACCATAAATCCAGTAATATTCTGTAAAAATACTAATGGTATTCCACGTTGGCCGCATAGTTCTACAAAGTGAGCTCCTTTCAAAGAGGATTCAGAGAACAAAATTCCGTTGTTTGCAACTATTCCGACTGGATAACCATGAATTCTGGCGAAACCACAGACTAATGTGTTTCCATACCTCTGTTTAAATTCATGAAAACGACTGCCGTCAACAATTCTAGATATTACTTCTCTAACATCATAAGGTGTGCGATTATCATCTGGTATTATTCCCATTAATTCATCAACATCATGTTTGGGTTCCTCAACTTCCTCAACATCGAGCCTTTGTTTGGGTTTAATATTGAGATTTTGGACAACATTGCGAATCATTCTAAGTGCCTCTGGTTCATCTTCTGCAAAGTGATCTGCCACTCCTGATTCACGTGTATGTAAATCTGCACCACCGAGATCTTCTGCAGATACCTCTTCCCCCGTTGCTGATTTTACTAGTGGAGGACCCGCTAAAAATATCGTTCCGTTTCCTTTTACAATTATTGATTCATCGGACATTGCAGGGATATAAGCGCCACCTGCAGTACAACTTCCCAATACAGCAGCGACTTGAGAAATCCCTTTACTGGAAAGAATTGCCTGATTCCTAAATATTCTTCCGAAGTGACCTTTGTCAGGAAAAACTTCATCTTGCATAGGCAAAAATGCACCACCGCTATCTACTAGATAAATACAAGTAAGATTATTCTCATCTGCAATTTCTTGAGCTCGGATGTGTTTTTTAACGGTCATAGGATAATATGAGCCGCCCTTGACAGTTGCATCATTTGCTACAAATAAACACTCTTTTCCATGAACAACTCCTATGCCAGTGATAATTCCTGCGGAATGAGCTCGAGAATCATAAAGTCCGTTTGCAGCTAAAGACGAAAATTCGAGAAAAGGCGTTCCTGGGTCACATATTTCATTTATCCTTTCTCTAGCAAGTAATTTTCCTCGGCTACGATGACGATCGACATATTTCTTACCTCCGCCCTCCTTAACTTCGTTAATTTTTTGCTTTAATTCCTCGACAAGTTGGATATTAAATTCTCTTCGGCGAATGAAATCTTCACTATTTCGGTCGATACGAGTTGGTAGCCTATCCATATCTCTCAACTCTCCAGAGGGCATTCGAACTTTCAATTGAATGGGTTCGTAGTCATGATTTGACCGTATCAAACACCAATTACGGCACGACCGACGTCTCGCAATCCTGGTGCCATTCCAACTACCATCATCGCTAAACCAACTAACAAACGAAGATGTCTTTGTCTATGTTCAAAATTAGCTATTGTAAAAAAGTAAAGTATCAGCCCTGCTAAAGCAATTTTAACAAAAGTAAAACCAAAAGCATTTCCAAAAATTTGTATTACTTTATCCGAAAGAACATGTTTCTCGGAATATCCTAGGTATTCTAAACCAATAGCTGTTGCAATTCCGTCAAGAATCTGGCCAGCGACAGCTAAGAATACAACTGGTGAGGCAAATATTGCAGCTGTACGATGTTTTTCCATCAAATCTTTCTCAGGACTCGTTGATGCTAGATATTCATCCTCGGTAACACCTATTGGTAAAACACCAGATATCATCCCATAGCTGCCTAGAATTTCAGCTGACTCTTTCCCATAGTTATACATCTGCCAACAAATAATTATTGGTAAACCAATTACAAATATTAATGGCCAGAGTACAATATCTGAAGAATCTATACTAAGGGAGTATGAGAATATTGCTCCCAAAAAAATCATTGAACCACCAAATCCAGTTAGATATACTGATCTTTGAATTGTTGAGAAATTATCTAATGATTCACCAAAGAATTGTGGTGAAAGTATGGCTACTAAACCGAAAATAAATAACATTTCTAATCCAATAGAGCTTTGAGGCCCGATTGAAATAGAATGTGCATACAAAACAAACTGGCAGAAAATTAAGATACTTGCTATTGAATTAATTTTTTCAGACTCATCTTCTTTCGAAATTTTAGAATTATTAGTTATTGAGTATCCAATTGCACCTGAGATTACGACCCAGGCTGCGGTCTGGAAGTGCACTCCAGGGCTGACAAAAAGTGATGAAAGACGACTGTCAAACATCTCAGCATCTTCAACAACTTCTCCAGTAGCTGCCCATAATACAAAAGGAAAAAGTGCAATAATTGTGTTATCACTACCATCTATTCCAAGTCTCCGTAACCAAGCAGAGAGTGATAGAACGAAGGCCCCTAGTACAATTGCATATGTTGCAGTATTGACATTATTGTAGCCGGAATCACCTGTTGCTTCTCCCGAAATTGGATCTAAATAATATTCATAAATTGATCTTGTTAAAGGATTGTCTATATCCATTTGATCTAAGGCAAGCCCTGCAAATAGAAGAGTTCCTACAAAATAAAGAAAATATGTAGCCCAAAGTTCGTAGTCTTCCATCTCCTCAAGTGGATTCTCCATAAACACCGCAGACAGACATCGCGCTTAGGTATAACGCATTTAAGATTAGGAAATTATTCTTCTTCAAATACTATCTTTTCATCGTCAGCTAACTCCATCATTTCTGAAATTGCGTCTTCATCTAGAGGGTCAACTTGTGAATTTGTAAACTTTCTTTCTCTTCGACGACGTGCATCGGCCAAACTAGGAACTAAGGCTTCGAACGTCGAATTATCTTCAACAACCTTTTCTTCATAGGTTTCAAGACTGTAGGAACGAATCCGTTGACGTTTCCTATCTTGTTCTAAGCCGAAAAGAACTGTGCCGTGTTCAGAACCTTGGAGAATCCCTTCGATAGCAGGAGTTGCTAATGCTAAAGATTCTTGATCTCCAATTACCAACACTGTTGAACCATAAATTGCCATCTCTGTCCCAGTTAATTCTTCAATTAAACTTCTAATTCTACCATTAGTGCCAATTAATCTACTTCTCATTCTTCTAGTTTGATTTGGTTGCTTACCTACCCACTCTCTGATGTCATACATTCTCAAAAATACATCATCTTCTAAAAGTTGGATTGCTCTTTTGGGTGCTAGCCCTCTTCCAATAGCAAATATTACATCAGGGAGTTTCATTTTTATTACAGGATCAGACCCTTCATCCGGCCAGTTAACGCTAACATCACCTGATTTTGACTCAATATGCAATGATGCCCCACATGCTTTCTCAATCATTTTCCTTGTAGAACCACTTTTACCAATAAGCACTGCAATACGATTTTTAGGAATCCGTGCTAAATGCTCCATATGTTTAGGGGAGTGGTTGTTATGTTTTAACTTCCTGTTTCAGTTTCCATCGGATAAAGGAGGTAATGTGGGTACCGGATCTTCTAATACTCGGAGTAAACTTTCACCGATATCTACATTATATCCTTGGCGATTTATCCACTGAACTAATCTCGTTACATCTCTAACAAGAAATTCTTCTGAGTGAGGATGTTGCTTTGTTACACTTTGTCCAACATCAATTACCCATGGTTCTCCATCTTTCCATAAGATATTATACTCTGAGAAGTCTGCATGAACAAGATCCGCTGTTTGCCAATTAATAGCAAGGAAATCTAGTAAATCTTCGAATACCTCATATGGCTCATCAATAACTACATCTTTTAATCTTGGACTGACGCCTTCACCTTCACCTAAATATTCCATAATAAGAACATTTTTCAGATTAGAAAGAGGTTTTGGGACTCTTAATCCATATTTCCTCATTCTTTTTAGATTTCTAAATTCTTTACGTACCCAGATATTCACTAACTCTCTATGCCTACGCGATAAACCTCCAAATCTTGGATCTCCATCAATATATTTCGCTAGTCCTTTGAAAACCGCATTTGTTGTATGAAATATTTTAACCGCTACAGGTCCATGATTAGATGTTGCATGAAAAACATGGGCCTCCTTACCTCTTGCAATTGGATAATCAAGTGTCTCAATCTCACCTTTTTGCATTAACTTATGTAATGACATTAATGTAGATTTATCAAAAACAGCATCGAATACTCTTCGATCAACCCAATCATAAGTTCCCTTACCTAGAACTCCTTGAAGTCCATCTTCAATTTCGGAGAACATTTTCTCGAATCGAGGTTCAGATAACCATTCGTGTTTTTTCTCGCCTCGCATTAAAGCGTCGAGGTCGGGTAAATCCCAATCCTCTGATTCCGACATAATTTCACCCAAAGAAAGAATCAATATCATCGTCAAACGAAGATGTGTCTCTTACAGATGGTTCCTCAATTTCTGATTCCTGTTCTTCTTCAACTAAATCTTCATTTTCTATAGATTCCGACTCATCATTAGTTTCAGTTACTTCTGAGATTTCCTCGGACATTCCAAATAAATCTACTATGTCAGGCAAGACTCCTTTTCTTGACAAATATAATGACTGGGTTTTTGTATATCTCATTACTACATTTGCTTTCTCATCTTGAAAATCCCATGGTTGTACAACAATTAAGTCTCCTTCTCTAACCCATTGTCTACGGCGCATTTTCCCAGGGATTCGCGCTAGACGACTATCTCCATCTTCACAGACTGCTCTTACCCTTCTGCCACCTAAAATCTGATCTGCGATAGCAAACATTTCGTTGACTTTACGATTCGGTAAAGGCACCCTTATTTTGTCACCACTACCTGATTCTAACCTTGCTAAAAGCTCAGCGTCAACCTTCTCCTCTCTACGAGCCATGACTACCCGTCTAGAGTCACCTATGTGAAGTTGAGCCTTGACGCTCAGTTAGAAACAAAGGAATTTATAGCATCTGCAACCATTTCTAGTAATGAATCACTTAATGGCCCAATTCCTACAATTACTGTTAGTATTGCACAAGCGACAATCGCTAATCTTAGACTGAAGGCATCCTTCATGGCCCTACTATCTTCTGGTTCCTCAAAGAACATTACTAATCCAATTCTTAGATAATAAAACATTGATAGCGCAGAATTTATTACAATTGCAAAAGCCAACCAAAATACTGGTTCAACACTGATTAACCAGTCCAAAATTGAAGTTGCATCTGAGGCGCCAGTGCCAGCAGAAATATTCACTATTCCATTAATCATCAAGAACTTTGACAGGAAACCAGACAATGGCGGAACCCCTGCTAGTGACAGCATGAACAAGAACATGGAACCAGCAACTAATGGCTCTCTACGGGCAAGTCCATGTAGATCTTCCAACCTATGGCCTCTTTCCTCTGTTTCTAAAAGAGAGAGAACCAAGAACGCTCCAAACTTGAAAATAACTAGGACTGCGAGATGGAATACTATAGCAGTTAATACAAGCTCAATTGCTTCTTCTGAACCTAGACCACTTCCAATAGCTGCTAGACCTGCTAACATGTATCCTGCATGGGATACACTAGAGTAAGCCAGCATCCTCTTTGGATTACTACTAGTTAGAGCCGCCAGATTACCCCATGTCATAGTAACAACTGCAATTATAGCAATCGCAGTATACCAGAAAGCTTCACCTTCAATAGGCATTGTAACTGATACTAAGATTCTCATTAAAGCAACAAATCCCATGGCTTTCGAAGCTGTGGCCAGTAAACCAGCAATGGGTGATGATGCCCCAGAATAGGCATCAGGCGCTGCAAGATGGAAAGGTGCGGCACCTACCTTGAATCCGAATGCTACCAACATCAAACCAACGGCTATTCCTGCTAAAGGATCAATCGAGGATGATTCTGCCCACTTTATTGCTAGAGCATCTAATGAAAGGTCACCACTCCATAGATATAGAAGCGACATACCATAAATTCCGACTGCTGAAGCGACGGAACCTACAATGAAGTACTTCATTCCTGCTTCGCCACCAACCTTACTTTCTTTGTGGAAGGCTACAAGTATGTAGGATGATAATGATGCCAATTCAATACAAACGAATAGCATGAAAAGATGAGTTGCCATTGACATAAGACTCATCCCAAGCCCGACCATAATCAGAATAATATGGAAATCAACTTGGCGACGATTATCGATTAAAGCATTAATTTTCTTAGTAGAAATATTCTCGCTATCTCCATCATTTGGCGGCTTTACATTGGGTCTAGCAGGAAGCCTGTGTGTAGTTGCAATAGTAGCAAGAAGTAAAGCCGCAATGAATATTAGAGAAAATAAACGACTGAATTCAGTAACCTCTAATGTATTTCCTATTGGACCATAAGAATTCTGCATAAGGCCAAAAAATAAAGCTGAGATAAAAATAATTAATGAAACTTGATTTGGCAATTTAGGATTACTCGTACTCTTGAAACGACTGCCTCCGATAAATACAGGAACATGAATTCTTGTTAGAGGAATACGGAAACTTGCATTCCCTAGATTAGGAATTAAAATTATTGCTATTAGCCCAAATAGCATGATTAATTCAGGAATAACTAATTCGGCTTCCGAAGTATTAATTGGAAGATTCATGGTTTTACCCCCTGCTCAATTAAATGATTAAGTAATACTTCACGAACAAACTCAGAAGACCATTCTGACATCATATCAAAGAATATGAATGGGAAGATACCAAAAGCAATTGTGAGGATTCCTAAAATGAACATACTAGTATTTTCATTCCAAGTAATGTCTCTAGGTTCTTCACCATGTAATGAATCTGGAAGTATACCATGATGTCTATCGTTTGATTCAAATATAGTCTTCTGCATGGATGTCAAATAGTAGACTGCTGTAATAATTAATGTCAATGCAGGTAAAATAACTAGCCATCCAAAACTCATCCAGAAAGCAATCATAATTGCTACCTCAGCAACGAAACCGGCTAGTAATGGAAGCCCTAAACTGCCCATCCAACCTAGCATCATATGAGCGGCTAAATATGGAGAATGGTGTGCAATTCCTCTCATAGATCCTATTTCTAGAGTATGATAATGATGTTTGAAAGCACCTGCAACTGCGAACAACAGAGGACTAATTATTCCATGAGCAAACATCATGAATAAAGCTCCAGCTATACCTAATGGTTGCATTGTTGCAATTCCTAAGAATATTAATCCCATGTGTGAAACTGATGAATAGGCAACCATCCTTTTCAGATTTGTTTGACCCATACATACCAATGCCCCATAAACTAGACTTGCCATACCAAGAATAATTAGAATAGGTGTGAAAACAACTGTAGACTCTGGGAATAATGATACTGCAACTCTGAGGAAACCATATGCTCCCATTTTCAGCATTACACCTGCCAATAACATTGAACCCGCAGTTGGCGCCTGAACGTGAGCGTCGGGGAGCCAAGTATGCACAGGTACGCTAGGCATCTTTGTTGCAAATCCAATTAATAATAAAATCCAAACTAAATGTCTGAGACCTTCGGATTGAATCATCTCACTATTCATCTCAATAAGACTAAAGTGATGCCCTGTTAATGTTCCTGATACTCCAGATATATCTCCTGTGTGGAAATACATGACTAAAATTCCGACTAGCATAATTACACTAGCAGTGAACGTGTAAATGAAGAACTTCATAGAAGCATATTTTCTATCTTCACCACCCCAAACTAATATCAAAAAGAACATCGGTATCAATGTCATTTCCCAGAAGACATAGAATACAAACAAGTCTAGCACGACGAATACACCAAGTAAAGCGCCTTCCATAACAAGGATCAATGGATGGAAGATATGCCCCTCTTTAGCATCCCATTCTACTAACATCGATAGGGGGATCAATAGAGCTGTTAGCCAAACCATTGGTAGTGAAAGTGCATCAACACCGACAATCCAAGATACACCTATTGATGAGATAAGAGTGACCGGTTTATCATTCATTAATTCATATTCGCCCATATTAATATCAAGCCAGTCAATACCGCCAAAAGTAGTAAATGAAAGGTATGTTGCGAATGCAAATAGGGCCATTGAAACTCCAAAACTAACATTACGAGAAAATCTGCGCATTGACGAGGCTAAGTTTTCAGGTAATAACTGAGGTAGAATCAGCAATAACAGACCTACCCCAATTGGAGTCAATGTTAGAATTGTCAAAGGATCGTTCAGAAACTCACCCCCATTAATAATACGAATATACAGAGAGCACCCACGGTCGCCATTAAGATATAATCACCAGCACTTCCTGTAGTAAATTTACGAATCTCAAATGAACCAAGAACTGATTTGGATTCTATTTGTTTAATGATGCCATCAATTATATTTCTATCAAACCAGGCAGTAAAATCAGCAAATGGAATTAGTGTACGTGCTAATACTCCTTCATACAAATCATCAAAATAAAGTCTTTTATCAAGAGCCTCTGATAATTGCGACTCTGCTAACCATGAAACATCTTGTTTCCCGAACTTACCTGAAAGATTGACTAGCCATCCAACAAATAAATTAGCTTTCTCACCCTCTTTAAGTCTCCCACCATGAACTCTTGAAGCCATGATTGGTCCGACTATAAAAGAAAGGAAAATTGTGATCCAACCTACAATACGAAGTTTTTGATCTTCTGGTAAAAATGCATGTTCTAATTCATAGATAATTTGATCAAGCAATGGTTTACCATGTAAGGAGAGATTTACTGATTTGTTTGAAAGGAAGTCAACCACACCTAACACAGCCAATACAAATCCACCAACAGCGGTGATTATTGTAAGGATAATTAGTGGTTCCTTAATCCATGGAGTTGATTCATGAACATGGTCGACAACTTCACTCTTAGGTTCTCCAGCAAAAGTCATGAACCACATTCTAGACATATAGAA
>CEVW01030639.1_pt1 | contig 14084 bp, 10 predicted proteins | sample 427061 | NCBI WGS metagenome assembly CEVW01 (sample SAMEA2623774, study PRJEB7988) | marine metagenome | biome: marine biome (ENVO:00000447); feature: surface water layer (ENVO:00002042); material: "saline water (ENVO:00002010), including plankton (ENVO:xxxxxxxx)" | depth 5 m
TGATTCCATTTTGTCAGATTGCTAATACAAGTATTAACATCTTAACTTTGTATAACAAATTATACTTAACCGACAAAGGATTGAGGACAAATGGACGGATTTACAATCTATCATAACCCACGCTGAGGCAAGAGTAGGAAAGCACTCCAACTATTGCGTGACAATGGTATTGAACCAAAGATTATCGAATATTTAAAGACTCCACCAACTCATAATGAACTTAAAGTTATATCTAAATTATTAGATAAGCGCCCATCAGAGTTTACCCGAAAAGGAGAAGCAGATTTTAAAGATAATCAAATAGTTAATTTGATAGATCAAGATGAAGATATGTTTAATGTAATGATAAAATATCCTAAAATAATTGAGCGACCAATTGTAATTAATAATAACAAAGCTGTTATTGGTCGACCTCCAGAAAATGTATTAGAGCTACTTTAAATGTCTATTAGAATATTTGTTACAGGTGGGACTTTTGATAAAGAATATGATGAAATTAATGGGAAATTATATTTTAAAGATACACATATGCGAGAAATGCTTGAACTGGGGCGTTCTAAAATTGATGTGGATATTCGTACTCTTATGATGATCGACAGTTTAGAAATGACACCTGAGGATAGAAAATTAGTTGTTGAAAACTGTAAGCATGCTAAAGAAGAAAAAATTATAATTACTCATGGGACAGATACGATGACAGAAACGGGGAGGATGCTTGCAGAAGCAAAAATTGAAAAAACTATTGTTCTTACCGGTGCAATGATTCCATATAAATTTGGTAGTTCTGATGGTTTATTCAACCTTGGTAGTGCTTTGGGTTTTGTACAAAGCCTACCAAAAGGTATTTACATAGCAATGAACGGTCGCTGCTTTGACCATGATAAAGTTAAGAAAAACAAAGAGACAGGTATTTTCGAAGGAATATAATTTTTACTTATCAGTTTCCCAATCTATAACAATCATTTCAGTTTGTCTTGGATCTATGTATTCACAGGTTTCACCATCAAAAAAAGCATCTTCCTCAAGCTTAATAGCAACTTCTTTACCCCATGATTTAATAAATACTTTTGCATTCAATTCAATAGAATAAGCTGTATTTGGATATAAAGGATAGTCACCAGTTACAGGAACACCTCCTTGTTTATCCCACATCCCAATCATTGTTCCAGCGCCATGTCCATAGTAGCCAATTGGGTGTGTATAGATTTGAGGGTTTATACCTTCTGATTTTGCTTGCTCTAAAGCAGATAAAAGCATTTCATTTCCCGTACGACCTGTTTTGAATTGATTAGTTAAAATATCTTGAAGTCTATTGCCTGTTGCCAATGCTTTAGTTAGTTCATTTGGTACGGTCTTTTCACCAGGCATAAGTACATAAGAATGTTGTTGTGTGTCTGTATTTAAACTTAGATAAGTTATTCCAAAGTCAACATGCAAAAGATCTCCAGGCAGAACAGCCTTGTCTGGTTTAGTAGGTTTCGAAAATGATTTTAGAAAATCAAAGTTTTGTTTATCTCCCCGTTGAATACTAACTGATGGATGAAACCATGTGACAAGATTCAATTCACGTATTCTTTCGCGATACCACCATACAATATCATCTGTAGTGGTAACACCGGGTGTTATAACGTTTGATGAAAAACCTTCCTTAATTATATCATGAGCAATGCGACAAATTTCTGGATAAATTTCCATCTCTTTTGCACTACGAGTTTCAAGCCAACCAACAGCTAAATTTGTGGCATTTACAATTTTTTTCTGATATTTACGTGGTAGAGCTTTATTTAATAGGTCATATTCAGTTGACGATAAACCATCAGCTTGAGCAAAAAACTCACTTTTGTTAATACCAATTTTTTTTGGATTTTTTTTCTTAATAAGATCCGCAAGAGCCTTGTATTGATCAGGCTGCGCTTCAGGGTCCCAAGCTTTTTTAAATATCTCCCCAACTGCATAACGAGCAACCGCATACGTTTCTAGTGGCTTATTATTACCGGGGTCAAAAATTACCAAAACAGTTCGACGGCGAGCATTTAGCCATGTTGCTGGGAGCATGGTTCTAATTACAGGGTCTTCATTATACTCACGTGCAATAATTAGCCACATATCTATATTATTTCGTCGCATAATATTAGGCAATACAGATTCAAATCGATCCTTTAAGAGTGTATCTCTAACTTTTGCACGTTCACGCATACTAAGGATATCATCCTTCAAATCATCTGCAAATAAGATAAAAGGAATCAGGAAAAAGGAAGCTAATAATAGTTTATTAAACTGTTTCATAATTATTACCTCTACGTAGTATTTTTCTTTAGAAATGATAGAACGTAAGTTTGTACTAAGAGATAAGTAAGTGCAAATGAAAAACTATTTAATTATATCTTACATATTTATAGGGATCTTGAATGAAATTTTCTTGTAGCGTTTGTGATAAAATTTATGATTCTTCAAAGGTGCCAATTTGGCTTTGTGATTGTGGTAAACCTTTAGTTGTTCATTACAATTGGGAAAATAAAGTTAAATCAATAGACGTTATAGAGGATGAGTTATCCCTTTGGAGATACAAGAGTGTGCTCCCTGATATCGAAACAGTAATTTCTTTGGGAGAAGGCCACACACCTTTAATTCCAATTAGCAACAATGTCTATGTAAAAGATGAAACTGTAAATCCTACTGGGTCTTTTAAAGATAGAGGGATGGCTTTAGCTGTAACAATGGCAAAAGCACAAGGGGTAGAAACTATTTGTCTCCCTTCTGCGGGGAATGCTGGAATATCAGCAGCAGCATATTGTGAAGCAGCAGGAATTAAATGTAATGTTTATCTTCCAGAAACCATTCCTGACCCTTTTAAAAAAGAAACAGATAAGTATAATGCAAACCTAACTTTGAGTGGCAATACTATATCTGATGCCGCTAAGCATATGCTCAAAAATAAAGAAGAAGATTGGTTTGATATCTCCACCTTGAAAGAACCTTTTAGGGTTGAAGGTAAAAAAACTTTAGGGTATGAGATTGCAGAGCAGTTAGGCTGGAGATTTCCTGATGTGGTTGTTTATGAGACTGGTGGTGGAACTGGTTTAATTGGAATGTGGAAAGCATTTCAAGAAATGAAAGGTATGGGTTGGGTAAAAGGGAAATTACCAAGAATGGTAGCGGCTCAATCTGATGGTTGCGCACCTGTAGTGAAAGCTTTCCAAGAAAGAGAAAAAGATACAGTATTTTGGAATGATAGCCACACCATAGCGCTAGGTCTTAATGTCCCAGGTCCATTAGGAGGAAAGTGGATTTTGGATGTTTTATCACAAAGTAATGGTCTTGCTATATCTATTCCTGAAGAAGATTTAGTTGCATCAACAAAAGAGATGAATGACATCACCGGTATAAATTCAAGCGCGGAAGCTGGTGTAGTTTGGTCTGCATATAATACATTATTGAATATAGGTTGGATCAATAGCCAGGAAAGCGTTGTTTTATTTGCCACAGGTATAGAGCGTTGCTAAATTGATGAACCTCTTATAAATAGGATTATGAAAAGCTACATTAAAAATACTCATATTATATTCTTGAGCTTGCTAATCTTTGCATGTGAACCAATTGCTACAGAATTTGATGATATTGAAGATGCTGTTATGTATCAATCAGCCAGCGTGAAAGAATTTAGTTCAAAAAAAACCATAAAAGTAATGACGTGGAATATTCGATTTGGTGTTGCAAGGTTAAGATTTTTTGGAGATGGTTGCGGAGATAAAGTTATCATGACTAAGTCGGAGGTAATAACCGGTCTTAAGGGCTTAGCAGCAAAGATAATAGAAGAAGATCCTGACATATTATTATTACAAGAGGTTGATGTTCAGTCAAAAAAAACTTCATATATAGATCAAGCACAATGGTTGTTAGATAATACAGATATGAATTATGGAGCATATGCTTCAATGTGGCAAGCACAAGCTATTCTTGCGGATGGCCTTGGAAGAGTAAATACGGGCAACCTAATTCTTTCTAAATGGAAATTAGAGAATGCTGAGCGGATTCAGCTCCCATTAAGAGGAGACCAAGATGGGCTTACTAAATATTTTTATCTAAGAAGGAATGTATTAAAAGCTTTAGTAGATATGCCGGGGAATAAATTTTTTGCAGTTAATACTCACCTTACTGCATTTGCAACGGATGATACAAAACAAAAACATATTAATGGCTTTAAAAGCGTTCTTGATAATATTGCAGCTGAAGGAGGCTATTTTGTTGCAGGGGGAGATCTCAATGAGCTCCCGCCTAATGCCTTAAAAACAGATTATTGTATTGAAGATCAGTGCAGTAACGAGTCATACCATACTGGAGGAGAAACTGAGCATAAAGAAGGAGCTTATTTTACTCCTGAGATTACTTGGTTAAATCCATTTTATAATACATATTCTCCTGCAATATCACTTTCAGATTATGGCGATAATGAGTCAGATCATTTTACCCATAGCCCTGATAACAATCTAAAATTAGATAGGAAACTAGACTATCTCTGGACCAACACAAAATGGGTTAGCTCAAAGACACATAAGGAAGCGACCAAGCTTTCAGACCATATTCCTGTGAGTGCTATCTGGGAGGTTAAATGAGATATTCTGTCATCATCCTTTTTTTTGGAATTTTATCAGCACAATGGACTGGTGGATCAGCAAATTTAATTGAATCTGGAAGAAAAGAAATTGGATTATTTTCACCTATTTATGTTGGTTTAAATAATGGTAAAGAACTTAGCATAAATAAATTTTTGCTTATGCCAAGCATTGCTCTTAAACAAGAACGTTCGTCAATTGGTCAATGGCAAATGGCACAAAAATTACAACTTGAGTATCCTACAATAGGACTTAAATGGCTTCAAAGTCCTCTTGGGAAAGAATTGGGTGATCCAAATATGTTCGCATTGATTTCACCACAATTTAATGTCCCACAAATGATCTCAGCATATGGAGAATTAATTGGCACTCGAGGAACTGAAAAAATAGGCAGAGTGACTATTCGTGGTGGGATTGCTTTCTCATTGGGGGGAAAAATGTCAGAAGATGGGACGATAGATCTGCCAATTATTTATCCTCGTCTTTCTGTATATTACAATGGTGTAGCTATAAAAGTAGGTGGTGAATACTATCGTCGTTCAAAAACCCAATGGTCTTATTTAATTGATTATGATATGTTTGTAATGCCTGGTGGAAGAGGGCGTTATTCTTTTGAGCATAAAGGAATGGTCGTCTGGTCAAAAAGTGAAAAGTTTAGAATACTATCTGGTTATAAACTTATTGCAGGCGAATACCCATTTGGCTCACAAGCTCATTTATTACCAGCTTTTGATATTCAATTTGGTTGGTAGTATTCTTTTCAGGGGCCCTATGATTTATTTATTAATGACTATCTCTCTGATGGGCCAATCCAACTTATCAGAAAATGATTTAGTAAATGAGCTTGGCTGTGGAAACTGCCACAGTGGCGTTCAAAATTCTAATCTAATTAAAAACAATGCTCCAGATTTAAGCTACTCAGGTTTAAAATACAATGAAGCTTATATTTATGATTATTTAAAGTCACCTGAAACAGTTAGGCAACACATTGGTAATTCAAGAATGCCAAATTTTAACTTTTCAGATGATGAGGCTTATGCCCTAACACTTTATCTTATGAGCAAGGTTTCTCTACCTAAAGATCGTACTCTAACAAAAAGGAAGTATCAAAGTAAAGAAAATACTTTTGAACTTATTAATACAGAATATCAATGTACTGTTTGTCATAGTTTAAATGGATCTGGTATAAATAAGTCTATTGATATGTCGATATCAGGGAGAAGATTAAATCCAGATTGGCTATTTGATATAATTTTAAAACCATCTACGTATGTTCCAAGAGGATCTCCGATGCCAACCTTTTTTAATGAAGATGAAGAATCCTATGAAAAAATTGCTGACATAGTTGGTTATTTAAATGATTTAGATAGACCGAACTTGGATAAGCTGAACCTAAACTATAAAAAAGTCTCAAAGAAAAACGCATTAGTTACAGCTGAAATGGGCCAAAGTATATTTTTATCACAAAATTGTATGGCCTGTCATACCATGGATGGGGAAGAAGCATGGTTTGTAAATCATAATGCCCCAGACCTGAGCGCTCAAAAGATGAAAACAAAAAAAGAATGGCTACTTAATTATCTTAAGGAACCCTCAGCCATTAGGCCAAATGGCTACTTCCCAGGTACTGGAAGTAGGATGCCAAATTTTAATTTGAGTCAAAATGAAATTGAAAACATTATGAAATGGCTAGGATCAGCAACCTTAAAAACAAAACTAGAGCCAATATCAGCTTTTCAGTCTCGTAAAGTAGAGCGACTTCTTAATGATTTTCTCCCTTGTTTAGGTTGTCATGAATTAAATGGAAAAGGTGGTCAAATAGGACCAAGCTTATCAAATTCAGGAACTAGATTATTTGATGGGTATATTAAAATGAGCATTCAAGCGCCGCATATGGTTATGCCTGAAAGTATTATGCCAAAAACTGCCATGGACCCAAAGCTTATACCTCTTCTTCAATCTTATTTTTCTAATTCAATAAGTGAAGAAAAAAGTGAATATCTAAATTTAATTGAACATAAACCGTATCCAATTTCAAATCAATATTCATCAACTTGTGCTCCCTGTCACGGCTTTGAAGGGAAAGGAGATGGTTTTAATGCGGCGTATTTACCAGTGCCTCCTGGAAATCTAGCAGATGGTAAGGTAATTGGACAAAGAGCCGATGATACTTTATTTGAAACAATATATGGTGGTGGTCGGATAATGAATAAAAGTCATTTTATGCCAGGTTGGGGGGAAAAGCTAAGCCGCGAAGAAATCGTAAATCATGTTTCACAAATAAGAAATTTTTGTGACTGCAGTGCACCAGAATGGTCAAAAAATTAAATTGAAGCCATGCTAAAAAAATTCTGGTCCTTACTTGGAATTCTATTTTTAATAAGTATTGTAAATGCTGATCAAGATCAGTTTGTTGGATCCAAAGCTTGCCAAAGTTGTCATCCTGATCAGTTTAGTACATGGGAAGAGTCTACTCATGGGAATGCAGGTGGAAAACCAAATAAAAAACGGGTATTGGCTCCTTTTGATGGCAAAAGAATAAATTTGGAGAATGGTTGGTTTATTCCTTATAAAAAAAACGACAGATTTTATTTTCAAGCACAAGAGAATGGTTTCCCAGAAAGAAGATATGAAGTTATAGGGGTAGTTGGTGGTGGTCATATTTATGGAGGTGGTACTCAAACCTATTTTGGTTTATTCCCTGATGGAACCATGCGATTGCTTCCTTTTGACTATCATCCTTCCAGTAATACATGGTTTTTTGAAACAAATGATCAGTCTGGCTGGGTTCCAATTTCGGAGGCTCTTTCATTTAGAAAAGCTTCAGAATGGCCACCTTCAAGAGCTCTAGGCTCTATTGAAGAAAAACAAAACTGCCAACAATGCCATGGCAGTCAGATTCGCACATCTTTTTACAGTGATAAAGGAAAATATATTTCTAAGAATACAACGCTTTCTATTAATTGTGAGTCATGCCATGGCCCAGGAAAAGAGCATGCGAATCTCATGCAGTATGAAGAACCAATAATCGAAGGCTATACGGGTATAAAGTCATTAAAAACATTATCAAAACAAGAATCCGTCGAAGTTTGTGCCCAATGCCATGCATTAAAGGATATGTTAAGACCAGGGTACATGCCAGGGGAAGATTTTCAAGATTATTTTAGCACGAAATTTGCTATGCTTGGTGGGAATCCTTATTATCCCGATGGTAGAGTAAAAGCATTTGGCTATCAACAAAACCATGTTTTTAGTGACTGCTTTATTAATGGATCAATGACCTGTATTGATTGTCACAATCCTCATTCCAATGGGTATCAAGATGTAAATCGCATACCTTTAAAAGGAAGATTTGATAACGGTCAGTGTGTCTCTTGTCATATGGCAAAAGGTGCTGATATTGTTGAGCATACTTTTCACAAGCAAGAATCAGAGGGGAGTCTTTGTACTTCTTGTCATATGCCGTTTACCCAACATAAAGCAGTAGGAGAAAAAATTAAATTTGAACGTGCTGATCATACAATTTCAATTCCACGCCCATTAGTAGATCAGGCTTTAAATATTGAAAATGCTTGTCAACAATGCCATGTTGAAATGAGCATTGCTGAGTTGAGTACAAAAATGAATGAATGGTATGGGGAATTAAAACCACTCCATCCTTTAGAAACAGCATTGATGAAATTTAATGATAATAGCTCATCAGAATATTTAGGAGACTTATTAGGTACAAACTCAGACCCACCACCGCAAGTTTTTGCAGGACTATCAAGGGCTTTTATGTTCAATCAGCCAAAAAATAGTTCAGAGATTATTGATAAGCTCAAGCATCTAAGTAGTAATAATGATATTGATATTAAAGGTCTTGCTTTAGCTTATTTAGACATCTTAAAAGATATCGATCCAGCTATAAATAGTTTTGCTGTCAATTCACTAGCTGAGTCAGGAAAAAATCAAACAAAAATTCGCACTCGTTGGAGCACAGCATTATCTTACAGGGCTGAAAATCAAATTAAAAAAGGTGTGTTAGTCACCGGGATCAATCTTTATAAAGATGCTATTAAAATTTGGCCAAAAAATATTAAAGCTAAAAAAGGACTGGCTGAAGCTTATATTTTAGTAGATGATTTATCAAAGGCTATTCAAACTTTTGGTGAAATAATAAATGAAAATGCAATGGACTGGCAAGGTTGGGCAGGTTTAGGGAACACTCAAACACGCTTAAAGCAACTTGACTTGGCAGTTGAAGCTTATATGCGATCGTTAGAGATCAATGTATTTAACCCTAAAGCGCACCTAGGAATAGGGAATGTATTATTTAAATTGAAAAAGAATACGTTAGCAGATATGCATTTACAAAAAGCAATAGAGTTAGATCCATCACTATCGGAAGCCTATATCTACTTAGCCGCTACAAAAATTAGACTTCAAGATTATAAAATGGCTTCAGCTATTTTGGATCGTGGTTTAATATTAAATCCTCAAGATAAAGCTGGAGCTATGATGAAAGCAGAATTAAATAGAATAAAAAATTAATTTTTAAAATAAAACTTTGTGTATATTCGACGGCAATTTAAGTATGTGATGCATTATAGGAGGTAAGATAATGAACATCAAAAAGTATTTAGTTTTATCTTTGTTACTGATTTCAATAATAGTAGCTCAAAGCAATAAACAGTTCAATTTTCAATTTGAGGCGGATTCCATAGAATTACGCGTTGGAGAAACAAAGGAAATAACGATTAAGTTATTAGATAAGGATGGGAACCTTGCTCAAAATCCATTTTATGTTTTTGGGCAACGAAACACTTTATCAGTTTCTCCTCGAATAAGTGACTCAACAGGTGTTGCAACAATAACTGTTAAAGCGCATAAACCAGGCAGACTAAGTTTAAGCACTCAAACTATTACAGTAAAACGCGATGATCGTATTAGAGCAACTTTAATTGTTAATGTTCCCTCTCCTCCAATAGATCGTATTGTTTTTAATCAAAAGCCTTCTAAGCTTTATGTGGAAACAGCAACGGCTTTATCAGTTGAGGTTTTTGATAAAGCAGATTTAAATAGATCAGAATTAAATGTAGAACTAATGTCAAGTAATACAGACGTAGCTGAATTTGACCCCTTTGGAAATTTAGAAACCAAAAAAACAGGAAACACAACGGTTTCTGCTACAGTTGAAGGTGTTACAGAATCTTTTAATATTCGTGTAGTTAAAAATCCCACGCGAAAAGTGACACTCTCAATAGATAAAGAAGAAATCAGAACCGGTGATGTACTATCTTTAAATGCAAAAGCAATTAATAGAGTTGGTCGTGCTATTAAAGATATGCCAATAACTTATTCTTATCTAGGGCAAGCTAATTATGGTGAATTTGGTTTACCTGCATCAGGACTAGTTTCAGATGATGGAAGATTTGTAGCTGAGACAGCTGGTATCTATACTGTAATTGCATCTAGCGGAGGTTATTCCGCACAGAAAACAATTAAAGTTGTCCCAAGAAATGTCAAAAAAGCAGTGAAGCTAGTTGGGCACGGATTAATTTCAAATGTCTTGACGGGCGATCTCTGGGTTTGGCCGGGGATTGATAAGCATGAAGGAAAAGACTTTGCGATTACAGGGACATGGGGTTCTAATGGTGAAGCGTATTTTTGGGATGTTACAAACCCAGATAGTATGATAATTATTGATACAATAACTGTTGATGCGCGAACTGTAAATGACGTAAAAATTTCAGAAGATGGTCGTGTAGGAGTAATGACAAGAGAGGGAGCATCAAATCGAAAAAATGGATTCGTCATATTAGATGTAAGTGACCCATACAATGTTACCATATCAGCTGAGTATAATGATGATATGACTGGTGGTGTTCATAATGTATTCATATATGAAAATCATGTTTATGCTGTTAATAATGGACGTAAATATGATATAATTAATATTGATGACCCTTCAAATCCATTTCGTGTTGGAGTCTTTGAAATGGATACACCAGGTCATAGCCTTCATGATGTGTGGATTGAGAATGGTATAGCATATTCTTCAAATTGGGCTGACGGTGTTGTTGCTGTAGATATTGGCGGGATGAAATTTGATGAAGCTGATCGTTCTCAGTCGCAATTTAACCCACTGTTAGCAAAAGCAGGTCAAGGAAGTCCTTCGAACCCAATTAAATTAGCTGAAATGAAGGACCCAACAGGTAGAAACCATGCGGCGTTTCCCTTTTTAAGTGAGTCAACTGGAAGTTTTTATATTATAGCTGGTGATGAGAATTTTCCTTGGGGAGTGATGGCTACTAAAGGGCAGCCTTCAAATCCAAGAGGTGGGTTTCACTTCTTAAATTTCTCTGACCCTGACAATCCAAAAGAAGACGCAATTTATGAAGTTCCAGAGGCTGGTTCTCATAATTTGTGGGTTTATGGAGATGTATTAATTGCAGGAAATTATCAGGCAGGATTACGAATTGTAGATATATCAGGAGAACTTCTAGGAGATATCTATAAGCAAGGTCGTGAAATTGGTCATTATATACCTTACCACAAAGAAGGTAAAATTCCTAATGCCCCCATGGTTTGGGGTGCTCAGCCTTATAAAGACTATATATTTTTTGCAGATATGAATTCCGGACTCTATTGTATAAAACTAGAAGATTTAAAAGAGGGTTCATAAACCCCGTAATAAGGAGAATATTATGAAGAAATATTTAACAACTATCTTTTTAATAATTAATATTGGCGTTGCTCAAAATAACGCTGACGATAAAAAAGAAAAATTAAAATTTATTTTTGAACCCGATTCACTTTCATTGAATATTGGTGAAGAAGCTTCTGTCTTAATACGTCTTGTTGATTCTGATGGGAATCAAGTGAAAAGCTCTTTTATGGTTCGAGGGCAAAGAAAATCCCTAGATGCGAAACCAAGAATGAGCGATTCAACAGGAATTTCAACGGTTAATGTTAAAGCCTTTGATGCTGGTGAATTAAACCTTTCTGCTTATGCTTATGGGAAAAAAGGTAGAACTGTTGGTAGGATGAAAGTTAATGTACCGATGCCACCACTAGAAAAAATAACTTTTATTGATCCGTCAAAAAAAGTTTTTGCTGGAACATCTGTAAACTATTCAGTTGAAGTATATGATCAGGCAAATATAAAAAGAGATAATTCAAATGTAGTCTTTACCTCAAAAAATAAAAAAGTTGCTGAATTTGATAGTTTTGGAAATTTAACTATTAAAAAGGCAGGAAAAACAACAATAACAGCTAAAGTAGATAATGTTGAAGAGTCGTTAAAGCTCACAGCTAGAAAAAATCCTGCAAGAAAAATAAAACTGGACATAAGTGAAACACAAATACGAACCGGCGATGTTATAAAACTAAATGCTAAGGTTTTGGATGGTGGGAATAAACCACTTGATAATATTCCTATAACTTTTTCTTATTCAGGAAAGGCAATGCATCAAACTGCAACTTTTGTTAATAATAAATCATCTGCAAGCGTTGGATTACCCGCATCAGGAATGATTACCCAAGATGGTAAGTTTGTGGCTGAAACTCCTGGAATATATACTTTAATGGTTCAATCTAGTGGTTTTTCGGCCTCTAAAAGAGTAAACGTTGTTCCTAGAAATGTAGGTAAAAGATTAGAAGTTGTTGGGCATGGAACTGTTTCTAATCATAATACTTCTGATCTTTGGGTCTGGGCAGGGGTTGGTAAACATTTAGGTAAAGATTTTGCAGTAACAGGCACACACAGTGCAGATGGTGAAGCATATTTTTGGGATATCAGCGACCCAACTAATATAACAATAATTGATACGATAAAAGTTGATGCTCGCACTGTAAATGACGTAAAAATTTCAGAAGATGGAAGAATTGGTGTTATTTCTAGAGAGGGTGCATCAAATCGAAAAAATGGATTGGTAATTTTGGATGTTTCCGATCCATTTAATGTTACAATCATAAATGAATATAATGACAATTTAACAGGTGGCGTTCATAATGTCTTTATTTATGATGATCATATTTATGCATTAAGTGCAGGAACGCGATATGATATAATTAATATCAGCGACCCTTCGAATCCATTTCGTGTAGGTTCTTATGAACTAGATACTCCTGGGCATAGTATACACGATGTTTGGATTGAAAATGGAATTGCTTATTCATCTAACTGGAGCGATGGAGTTCATGTAGTAGATGTGGGTGGAATTAAACAAGATGAGAGATCTAGAGGTAAAAATCAATTCAACCCATTTTTAGCAGCAGCAGGGCAAGGAAGTCCTGGGAACCCCGTAAAATTAGGTAGTAAGGCTGATCCAAATGGGCATAATCATGCTGCATTTCCTTTTGTTAGTGAGTCAACTAATAAGTTTTTTATCATTACAGGAGATGAGTGGGCAAAAAGCGTTCCAGGCTCAGATGAAAGAATTTATCAAGGAGGATTTCACTTTCTTGATTTCACTGATAAAGACAATCCCGTTGAAACAGCAATTTATCAAGTTCCAGAGGTTGGTTCTCATAACCATTGGGTTAAAGGTGATACATTATTTGCTGGTTATTATTATGGAGGGATAAGGATTCTGGATATTTCAGGAGAGCTTATGGGTGATTTATATGCGCAAGGCAGAGAGATCGCCTTTTTCAAAGGTGTTGATCCTGATGGTAGCACTGCTAACCAAACCAATGTATGGGGGGTAATCCCATACAAAGGCTTGATTTATTTTGCTGATTTAAATAATGGCTTATGGGCTGTACGTCTTGTTGATGACGAGGTAATGGGAACAAATTAGAGGAAAAAATGAAACTTGTAATTAATGCGATACTAATTTATGCACTTACCCTTTCCACAATATTTGCTAAAGATTATTACATCTATTGTGCCACAGAATCTGAAGATGAGGTTGCTCTCATCAGATTTGATGGTAAAAAAGCATATGTTGAAAAAAGAATCCCAGTAGGTGTTTGGCCTGTTGAAATTGAAGGACCTCATGGAATAACAGTGTCTCCAGATGGTGATTATTGGTACTTATCAATGGCTCATGGTAATCCATTTGGCCATTTGTACAAATATAAAACGGGCTCCGATGAACTAGTTGATCGTGTTGAGCTTGGTTTGTTTCCAGCAACAATGGGGATATCAAATGCTACAGGCTTACTGTATATCGTAAACTTCAATCTACATGGGAGCCATACTGAAGCAAGTACAGTTTCAATTGTTGACCCTGATGAAATGATTGAAATAGATAGAGTAGAGACCGGGGTTATGCCACACGGTTCTAGATTATTAAATAATGGGTTAAAACATTATTCTGTTGCGATGATGTCGGGGACTTTATATGAAATTGATGCAATGTCAATGGAGGTTACAAGGACTATTGCTACATCGCCTCCTAAAATGAATTCACATAGCGGGCATAATATGAAAAAAATGAATTCGCATAGTGGGCACAATATGAAAAAAATGAATCATGGCAA
>CEVW01141069.1_pt1 | contig 14066 bp, 14 predicted proteins | sample 427061 | NCBI WGS metagenome assembly CEVW01 (sample SAMEA2623774, study PRJEB7988) | marine metagenome | biome: marine biome (ENVO:00000447); feature: surface water layer (ENVO:00002042); material: "saline water (ENVO:00002010), including plankton (ENVO:xxxxxxxx)" | depth 5 m
AAAAGAGATATCGAGGCTATTATAAAAATATTTATGATTGATTTAAAAAACAAACATGAAAAATACACTAATCAATTACAAAATATTGCAAACGCAAAGTCTGCCGTCGCCTCCATGATAACAAAGCCTTTAAAAATATCAAATGAGAGTGCGTTGCGAATAATGAAGGATTTACAGTACATTAAAGCTATTGAAGAAAAAAAGAAAACAAAAGCAACGGATAATAAAAATATTGAAGAAAAAAGAAAAACAACGCCTTTAAACTCTAAAGATAAAGCGAGAAAAGAACTATTAAAATTTGAAAAGTCGTTTTTAGAAAGAAAGTTAAACAGAGAATTAGCAATGTTGTTACCAGAAGATACAACATTTGTTCCTCAACAGGTATTAGGAATTCACGGTGGTCCAAACGTTAAATCGAGAGATATGAATAGTTTAATACGTCCAGATCCTAATAAACCATTTTTAATAGGAAATGTTAATATAGATGGAGAAATTAAACCAAAATTAAATAAGAAAGCAGAACAAGATGCAAAAAACATGGAAGCGAATAAATCAGCTGCTGCTGAACAGATGTTAGACCAAATAGGAAATGAATATTATAATATAGACCAAGATATTTTTATATTATTAAGAAAAAATACAACATCATTAACAGGTGACTTGGTTCAAAATGCTGATTATTGGTTAGGATGTGGTAAACATAAAAGAGAAATCAAAAAAATATTTACAGGAATGTTAGAAGAAGGAAAAAATGCATTAAATAAATCTATGGGATCAATAGGTGGAATATCAGATAATGATTTAAAAAATTGGGATGCTTGGAAAGATTGGGATATAGAAGATGATATAGATATTAAATTTTCAAGATTAGATAAAGTAATGGTACAAAAAGAAGATTGGGATAAGCCATATAAAGCAACTATTCAAAAAGTACATGAAGATGATACATATGATGTAGAAATGGATCCAAAGGGCAATTATAGAATACCTGGGCAATGGATAAATAACGTAGAAGTAGAATATATATTTAAAATAACACAGTCAGGTGGTGGTAAAAGAAGAATTAGGCGTAAAACAAGAAAAAGAAGAAGGAAAAGTAGGAAAAGAAGGAAAAGTAGAAAAAAATAATATTTTTGTGTAATTTTAGTATAAACATATCATTATTTTTCTCTCCCTTTTTGAAATGGAACTCTATTTTTTTATGGAAGTAAAAAGTTGTGTAACAAAATTTATTGTAATTTATAACATAGAAATATAATCATGTTATAAATTATTTATTATAATTGAGTGCTTTGATACAAATAGAATATTCTAATCTACTGACAATATATCCAACAAAAGGTTGAGAAATAAGTAATACAATAAATCCTAAACTTAATTTATCTTTTTTACCACTGAAAAACATATTATAAAATACGTAAGCAATACTAATAATTAAAATAAAGAATTCAATAACAGTAAACCAATAATATATTTCACAATATTGACCTGGTAAAGGAGAAAAATATTGATCTAACATTTCAAACATATATAATATAATAATATAATAATATAATAATAATGTATATGAAGTTAAGATATTTGGGATATAGTAATGAGGTAGGAGAAGCGGTTAGACCGATATTACCATATTTGGTAATTCCATCGTATATTATAGCAGTGGGGTATATGATATATGATAGTTATATGAAAGCAAAAAAAGCAAAAAATAAAGTATCAAAATTTATAGATACAATAATATGGCAATCATTGGCAACAATATTAATACCTAGTTATGTGATTCATAAAATAGTATTTTTTACAAAAGATTTAATAAAAGATATAGAAATAATAAATAAATATAAAATATTAAAAGATTATTTACCTAGCGTAATAGGGATATTATCAATATTTTTTATAATGCAACCAATAGATGATTTAGTTGATTATGTAATGGATAATACAATAAGAAAGTTATGAAATTTTTTCGTGATCATCTAAAGCTGTAATATGATTATTTTGAATTAATTTTTCCAAATGGGCTATTCTATCATTTAATTTTTTAAGTTCATTGATTTCAATATCATCGGGAGTAGGAATATCATAATACCAATTATATACAGTTTTACTACCTCTATAAGTCATACCACCGAAATTCCATAATAAATCAACGGCTTCATAAAGTATAAATCCTAAAACCATTTATATATATATTTAATAAATTTATATATAATTAAATATTTAAACTGATAACACTTTTATCAGATTTATTTTTTCTTTTAGATTTGCTTTTTCTAGCGCGTTTAGATAAATCAGTATTATTAAGTTCATTAAGTTCTTGAACGCTTACAGTAGAACCTTCTTTTTCTTCTTTGAGATTAATAGTTTTAGTTTTGAGTCCAGATAATATATCAGAAATGTCACTAGGTCCTTTCATTTCTCTGCGAGTATAATTATTAGTTGATTCCATATTAACGGCATCATTGAAATCAGCATTACCCCTACTAAATCCTATATCGGGTCTAGAAATATATTCTTTGGGAATTTCAGGAACTTGTTGTTTGCTATAATCATCCGGACCAGGTGGAGAACCGCGAGGAGGTTGAACATTGTTATTCATCATACCACCCATAAAGTTACCAAATCCAGGATTACTTTCACCCATAGTATTGACAGCTGCTTGTGTAAATTGTTGCATCAATTCAGGATTTTGTTTTAATATATCATCCATACCTGGCATAGCGGATTTAAACATAGTATTAGTCATATGTAACATAAGTCCACTACCGCCTAGCATAAATAATAATTTTAATTCTGGTGCGATTTTAGCTTTACCAGAATATTTTTCGTGTAATTCTCCAAATACTTCATCATATTCATCAATACCTTCATTGACTTGTTCAGCCCAACCATCTAATTTTAAGTCAAATGGGTCAAATCTATTATTTAAAAATTCTAATCCACTAATACAAGCCATTAACATTTTACCTTGAAATTTAACACTAGCCTTTTTTTCTTTATCATTTTTAATCATTTCAAATTCACCTTTCATTTCTTGAAGATTAGATTCCATAGAATATTTTTTACTTAATTTAATACCTTTTTTTTCTAACTCTTCTAATTTACGTAATAATTTGAATTTTTCACGTAATAATTGTTCAGCTGTCATTTTGACAGGTTCAGGAGGTTTTACCGGATTAACAGGTATATTATTAAATTTTTTGAACCCATCTTTAGTTTCAGTAGTAGCTTTACTTTGAGAAGCATTTCTAAGAATACTAGGACCGGGGGATTTAAATTCAGTAAATGTATTAGGTGAGGTAGTATTAGGTGAGGTAGTATTAGATGAGGTAGTATTATTATTATTATTAGAAGAAGGAATAGATTCAGTTCCAGCAAATAAAAAAGAAGTTTTTAAACTTTTATTAGATTGTGTTTTTGGTTTTTTTTCACTAATATCAAGTGAAACTACATCTAATTCATTTAAATCATTTAAATCAATATCACTAACAGGAGCATTTTCTTTTTTTTGTCTATTAGGATTCATAAGCATTTCAGCTCCTGGACCAAAATTTACAGATTTATTATTAGTATCGCTATTTAAACCAGAAATTTTGATAACATCACTAGTATCATTGGAAATATTGATAGTTGGTTCAATTTCGTTAATTTGTACGGAAATATTATTATCCATTACTTATGAATTAAATAGAACTTTTAATTTTAAGTAATCCGCGCTATTAATTAATTATTTTTTAATTTTTTATTAAAATACCATAAAACTTGAAGAAAACAATCGGCTAAATCATCTTTTTTTTTATGATTATTAAATATATCAATCCATGGTGCTAAAAGATTACTATTATTAATAATATTAGATGTAATTTTAACACTTTCTTTTTTTCGTTCATTATATGTTGTTTTTTTATTGCCTAAAAAATCTTTTAATTTATTATTAGAATTAACACAAATAATATTGTGAATATCATTTTCAACAAAGTGTTGTATAATCATACCTTGTAATGATTTCATTCTTAAAGCTAAAGGTCCAATTTGATTTTCAATAAGAATAAGATCAATATTATTATAATCAAAATTTTTCTTAAATAATTCTTTTATATTAATACCATAATCAATTAAATTCAAATCTTTTGTTAAAATGGTAGATACAGTATTGAAATAATTATTAGAAATATCTAACATAATTTCATTATAACATTGTTGTTTTTTTGATAATTTATTAAAAGATAAATCGTGTTCATCGCCGAACAATCTTAATTTTTTAAGAGATAATTTATTAATTTTATATGTTTTAAAGGAAGGAATCTTGTATTTTTTCTTTTTTGCGTGAATTTTACAATAATAATTGTTACATTTAAAATATTTTGCAGTTTTAGTGCAACATTTATTATTTTTATTAACACCTTTACATATATTTTTTTTTTCATTACATAAATTGATAATATCCCATTTTAAAATTTTATAATCATTATTGATACTTTCAAATAAACAATATGCTAAATTTTTCATACCAACATCGATAGACAATATAATCATAATATAAATATAACTAGTAATGTTTAAATTCTATAATAATTTATTATATAATGAATAAATTATTGTATTATAAATCATTAACTTTTTTCATTATTCCTCTAACAGATTTACTATCATCTAATTGACTAGCTTTTCTAATTAATAATTGTTCTTGAGTTAAAATAGGTCCTCTTATATTATGATCTAATTTTTTTCTAGATAAATATAAATTTTTTAGATCACTAGATTCATAACCATATGGCATAGTGGAGTCATTACAATCAATAAATAAATGTTTATTATGTTGACTATTATTTGGATTTTGACAAGGGTCTGATGAACAACTATTGGCACTAATAGTATTAGCACTCATAATAGTATCAGCATTATTAATTAAGAATTGTCTATAATCATAATTATTATTAATATTAAACATTTTTTTAGTATCATTATTAATAGAACAATTAGAACTCCAATTTGTGAATTGTCTAGTATCATTCATTAATGCAGGTGATTTGATATGTATATTATTTGATCCAGAATAACAAGTTCTCCAGCTCATTTATAATAATATTAGATATAATTTTTATTCACTATTATTTAATAATTCAACAAGTTCTTGTTTTTTTAAATTACTATATCCTTCTAGTCCTTTTTTTTTACATTCATTTTTTAATTCAGATACTTTTAATATATTGTAGTTTGTTAATTCTTCTACAGTAACTTTTTTAATATTATTATCATCATCATCATCATCTAATTCATCTAAACTATCATTATCATCATTATCATTATCATTATTAACATTGAAACTTAATTCTACTAAATCTTTTTTATTAAGTTCAACATTTTGTAATTCTTCTAAAGAAGAAGGTTTTAAAGGAATACTTTCAACCACCATTTCCATTTTTTTATCATTGTCAGATTTATTATCGGATTCATTATCAGATTCGTTATCAGAATCATTATCACTGACTTCATCGGAATCATCATCACTGACTTCATCGGAATCATCATCACTGACTTGCATTAAATTACGATTGACATAAGCGTTAGTATTATTATCATTAGATAATTCCACGTTATGTTGATGTAATGATTCAGTCATAGTAAAATTAGGGTCATCTAAAGTTCCTTCAAAAGGTTCTTCACTGTGACTTTGAATTAATTGAAACATAGTTTCTAATTTATTTTCAATTAGAGAAATACGTTGTTTAAACCAAAAAAATAGAGCAATGGTAGAAATACCCATTAAAGCAAAAGCAATAAGCAACATTCTAGATTCATCAAAAAACTGCATATTATTAATACTAATACATATAAATTTGTCTTTAATTAAACGAAATAGTATTTATAATTTATTCATAATTTTAATAGCATTATTTATTACAGATTCTGGATATTCTAAATTTTTTAATATAGCTATACCTCCTTTAATTTTGGAAATTCCTTTAATAATTTTATAATAATATTTGGCATTATTATCAATAGTTTTAGTTTTCATATTATAATTTTTAATATTTTTATGTTTTCTAAATAATTTGCATAATTTAATATAATGAGTAGTTAAAATAAATTTAATATTATTATTTTTAGATATATGATTTAAATAAGAATATGCGCTTGATATGGCTTCGTAAGGATTAGTGCCAGAATATAATTCATCAAATACACAAAAATGTCTAGATTCAGGATTATTATCAATAATGTCTAAAAAAGATTTGCATCTTCTAACTTCTGATTGAAATAAACTATCTCTAGAACAGTTATCAGGTATATTTATATAACAATGTATATATTTATAAGGATTTAATTTACCACTAGTAAAATATCCATATCCAAATTGTTGACTAAATATTAGATTAATAATAGTACATTTTAAAATAGTTGTTTTTCCTGCTGCATTAGGACCGGTGATAATAAGATTATTTTTTAAATCAATATCATTTTTTATAGCATCATTGCGTTTAATAATAGGATGATAAACATTTTTTAATTTGAATGTATCAGAATTAGTATATGTTATAGGTTTTATATTAGATTTTAATAAGTTGCGACGTATTCCGATGATATGATCAATATAAGCATTATATCCTAATGTATAATCAATCATATCAGAAAATTCAACATCATTATTTATTTGATAAAAGCATTTCATAACATTTCCAAAATGCAATAAATTATAAATACTAAATGTACTACTAGGTATACAATTGATTTGATTATAATGATACTTAATTAAATCATATTTTTCGTCAAGTTCTTTAAGAAATGATGAATATTCAGAATGTTCATTAATTATTTTTCTAAATTGATTAATATTATCAATAGTATATTTTAGATATTTTTTTGTTTTATTGAGTGAATTAATGATATATTTTGCATTATTATAAAAATCACGACAAGCCAATACATTAAGATATAAATTATAAAAATACATAATTAAAGTAAATAATATATAACCCTTAGTATTCCAAGAAACAGAATTCCATTCAAATAATAATTTACCAATAGGATTATTTCTTATAGTTAGTTTTAGAGTATCAATATAATTACTAATAGTTATATGACTACCTATAATTTTTAACATTAAAAAAGGAAGTATTAACATAAATATAGGAGCAACTAGTTGCATAATAGGACTAGAAATATTTAATATACTTAATAAATGTAAAAAGGCAGGCCAATAATTAAGAAATTTAAGTCTTTGCCATTCTATATATTGAAATTTATTTTCAAAATCATTTTTATAAGTATCTAATTCTAACCATAAATTTGTCATATCATTTATATTATCTTTATCAAAATCAACATTACATACATCTTCAACAATATATTGAGTTTGATTTAAAAAATCAATATTATTAGTATAATAACAAACCATATTAGAAACAGAATGTTTTCCTACAATAGTGCTAGGGTCTAAATATTTATGATAAATAGTATTATTATTACTAATATCAATTAAATTATTGCTATTGTCATTAGTATTAAATTTAATTAATTCAAGGTCATTAATTAAAGAATCATTTAATGTATTATGTTGAATATATTTGATAGGGATTTTGAATTGTTTATAAATTTTATCTTTATATGAGTCCATTTAATAATATAAAGATAATTGAATTAGAAATGATACGAATTAAATATTTGTTAAATGATTAGTAAAATCACTAGGCATTTCTTTAATAATAGTTTGATAATAATCTTGAAATTTTTGTAATCTATTGTGATCGTGTCTTGTTTGAAAATTAATAGCAATACCTTTTCTACCCCATCTACCAGAACGTCCAATACGATGTAAATAAGTATGTTCATTTCTAGGAATATCAAAGTTTATAACAATGCTAACTTGCTGGACATCAATGCCTCTAGCAAATAAATCAGACGTGATAAGAACTCTACAAGAACCGTGTTTAAAATCATTATATATTTTTTTCCTTAATGATCCATCCATTTGTCCGTGTATTTTTTCAACAGGAAATTCATCAGCTTTCATAGCTTCGGTTAAATCATCTACTCTACTTACACTATTACAATAAATTATAGCTTGACTGACAGACAATCCGGAAAATAGATCTTTAATGCATTCATATTTTTGATTATCATCATCTAAATTGATATAATATTGTGCAATACCTTGTAATGTTAAATCTTCACTTTTTACTATTATTTTAGTGGGAGTTTTCATAAAAGCATTAGTTAATTCGTGTAATTCTTGGGGCATAGTAGCACTAAATAACCCGATTTGCATTTTATTAGGCATATATGAAAATATTTTATACATTTGTTCTTTAAATCCTGATGATAACATTTCATCAGCTTCATCTAATACCATTAACTTAATATCTTCAGTTTTTAGAATTTTCCGTTTAATGATATCGTGAACTCTACCTGGAGTTCCTACTATAATTTGAGGTTTTTTTTCATTAATATCTTTTTTATTAACATCAACAGGAATACCACCAACTGCACAAACAGTATTTATTTTCAAATATATAGATAATGAGATTATAACGCTATTAATTTGTCTAGCTAATTCGTGTGTTGGTGCTAATATTAAAGCTTGTATTGTATCTTTGGTTTCATCAACTAACTGTAAAGTAGAAACAGTAAAAGCACCTGTTTTACCTGTTCCAGATTGAGCTTGTGCAATAATATCTCTAGACCTTGTACCATATTTTGATTTATACAATGATTTTGTCATCGGATAAACTGCTTTTTGTTGAATAGAACTAGGCTTTTCAAAGCCGTGAGCATAAATAGCTCGTAAAAGTTTATCTTTTAAATCTAATTTTGTATCTTCCCAATTAGCAATACTATAATTGGGTATATAATCGGAATTTACTTCTTTATCTTCAATAATAGAGGACATTATATAATAAATAATTTATTATTTAAGTTCATTTCAATTTTAATTTTATGAAGGAATAAATATATTTTAAAATTGATATAAAAATATTTATAGAAGTAAATATACATATGAGTACTATTGAACAAAGAATATATACGTTAACAGATTTTAATTCTATAGAAAATACATATAATATTATGGAATTCAATGAAAATATTATAAACATAATAAATGATTTGGCTAGTAAAGTAGGAGCACCTAATTATAGTAAAACGCCAATATTTAAAAAGAAAAGACAAAAAAATTATACAAATTGGGAAACATTGAGAAATTTTAAAAAAACAGAATTAAATAAAAATAATGATTGTGAATATGATAAACAAATAAATGATTATAGAATGAAATTTAATAAATTAACAGAATCAAATTATAATGAATTATCAAAACAAATAATTTTATCTATAAAAGAATATTATATAAAAGTTAATAATGATGATATATTATTAGAGAAAATAGCAAAAACATTATTTGAAATAGGATGTTTAAATAGTTTTTGGTCAAAGTTATATGCTAAATTCTTTCAAGATATGATAAAAGAATTTCCAGATGTTAAAAATATATGTATAATTAATTTTAATAATTTCTTATCATTGTTTGAAAATATAGAATTTATTGATATAAATGATAATAATTATGATTTATTTTGTGATAATAATAAAAAAAATGAAAAAAGAAGAGCAATGAGTAGTTTCTTCATAAATTTAACTAATTATAAAGTTATAGATGAAATATACATATATAATCTAATATTTAAATTACTGAATGATATCGATTATAATAAAGACAATAAAGATATGCTTCAGGTAAATGAAGAAATAATAGAAAATATATTTATAATGATAACAAATGGTAAAGAATTATTAAAAGAAAGCCTTAAAAAATGGGAAAAAATAACAACAGACATAACACTTTTAAGTAAAATGAAAATGATAGATTATAATGGTATTAGTAGAAAATTATCTTTTAAATGTATGGATTTGTTAGAAGAACTAGAAGAATAAATTAAATGATATAAATATAATAGATTTAATATTAATAATGAATATTGATATTAAAAATACCAAACCATATAACGAAATAATAGAATATACAGATATTATTAAATGTGTAGAAGAAAGAGAAGAAAAAAACAATATTAATAAAGAACACAGTATATTTGATTATGATAATGAAGATTATTTAAATAATTTTTTTTTGTTACAGCAAGATTATATGGATAATTATAGAAGAAAAGATTTAGATAGAATAGCTGATTATTATGATATTTCAAAAAGAAAAAAAAGAAAAGAAGAGTTAGTGCAGGATATAATAGTATTTGAACAAGATGTATTTAATGAAGAAATAGTAGAACACAGAAAATTATTATGGTATTATTTACAAGAATTAATGAATGATAATTACTTAAAAAAATATATTATATTAGATTAAATGGTTAAATCAAAATTATCAAATAAAATTTTTTATGATGAAAATAATTGGATAGAAGAAGAAGATGAAGGGAAGAAAACATCACTGTTTAAAATTAATTTAAAAGATGTTGATGTAGTAATAGCTTTAGGTGAAATATCTAAAAAGTGGAAAAATTATAATGTGTATTATTGGCCTGTTTATTTAATTGTAAGTGAAGATGATATTAAACAAATAGGTATATATGAAATACCAGTAGATGAAAAAGATTATTATATGGATGACGATGGTGATTTAAATATATCATATGTTCCTGGTCCTTTACTATTTAAATCAATAACAAAAGGATATTTAAAAAAATTATTAAAAAATAAAAAATTAATACAAGATTATGGCGAAGATGAAGATGAAAAAGATAATGATAATGATGATGATGAAGAAAAAAATAATGAAGAAATAAAATCTGCATCCAATAATATATTTCAAGAATTGAAATCAGAAGAAGATGATGATAAAGAATATGCAAATTTAGAAAATGATAAAAATGATAAAAAAATTAGAAATGAATGGATTCAATCATCTGATCATAGACCTATAAATAAATTTTTTAAAAATTCTTATTACGATATACAACCTAATCCAGGAAGTGGAGATTGTTTATTTTGCACTATATCTCAAGCATTAAAAACAATAGGTATTAAATTAGATATTTCTACAATGAGAAAAAAATTGGCTGAAACTTTGACATTAGAACAGTTTAACAATTATAAAGAATTATATACATCTATAAATAATAATTATAAACAAGAAATGTTAGAATATAAAAAATTAGTGACAGATGGAAAAGAAAAAACAACCAAATATAAAAAATTAAAATGTGATATACAAAGTGGTAAATATGATCATGTAGATATTAAACCTAGTGATAAAAAAGATATAATTGATAAATGTAGTGATTTAAAAAAAACATTAATATCATTATCAAAAGAAATAAAGAAGAAAATAGAAGAAATAAATAATTCTAAAAAAAATAAAAAGGATATTGAATGGTTAAAAGATGTTGATAATATACAAGATTTAAAATCCAAAATAAAAACAAATGAATTTTGGGCAGATGAAAATGCTATAACTAATTTAGAAAATATTTATAATATTAAACTAATAATATTAACAAAAAATTATTATAAAGATGATTTAAATAAAAATAGAGTTCTTCATTGTGGTTCTATTGTTCACGAAAATGTAACTAAAAATAATACATTCAAACCAAAGTATTATATATTAATAGAATATGATGAAGAATTACAACATTATGAATTAATAAAATATAAAATGGATGAAAAATGGTATTCTATTTTTAGATTTCACGAATTACCATATTCAATTAAAGAATTAGTTAAGGATAAATGTATGAATAATTCAGGTAAAAATATATTTAATTATATTCCAAAGTTTAAAAAATATATAGGAGAAAAAGTGGTTGATAAATGATTATAAATATATTATAAAAACAATATTTATAATATATATATGTTAAATAATGATACTATAAAATTAATAGATTATTTTATACACGATTATAAATATAACACTGAATTGAAAAATAATAATAATAATTTATTTGAACAAATATATCATCAACTTAATACCTTGGATAATGTAAATTTAAAATCTAATCTTTCTATTGGTTCATTTAAATCATTTGAATTATTATCATCTAGTTTTATACCTAAACACATTAAAATAGAAATAAATAAAACAAAAAAAATATATACATATAAATGTAATATTAATAATTCCAACACAAATATATATATAAAATTTTATGTATCTGAATATTCAAAAATAACCATTACAAAACAAAAACAAATGTTAAAAAAAATATTATTATTGCTTAATTTTTTATTTTTATATAAATCTAATACTACTATAAATAATTTGACTATTCATATTCATATGAGTAAACATAAAAAATTTTTACCAAAAAATAATACAGAAATATTAAATCAAAATAATGTAAATACTGCTGTTACTTATGCTTGTGCCAAAGAAGGAGAATGTATAATATATAGAAAAGAAGAATGGTTTAAGGTATTAATACACGAATTAATGCATTCTTTGTGTTTAGATTTTTCATCTTCTAATTATAATTTATTAAAGAAAAAAATACATAGTATATTTCCTGTTAATAGTACCTTTTATATATCTGAAACTTATGCTGAATTTTGGGCTGTTATAATTAATTCTATATTTACATCTTATTATTCTACAGATAATTATAGTTTATTTTATAAAACAATAAATTTTATTATATACTTTGAAATATTATTTTCAATGTTTCAAATGGTAAAAATATTAGATTATATGAATATTTATGATTATAATAATTTATATGAAAATACATCCAAAGCTGAATCATTCAGAAAATTTTATAAAGAAAACTCAAATGTATTTTCCTATTATATATTAAAATTCATATTATTGTATAATATTGATGATACATTCCATTGGATATATAAAAATAATAATATTATTCAATTTAATAAAAATGAAAAAAATTTTAATGAATTATATGAATTGATTAATATTTTAAAATCAAATCCTTCTATGATAGAAGATATAAATAAAATGAAAACAAAGTATTATACCTTGAAAAAAAAATATAGAAATGATAAATTTATTCTTAATACAATGCGTATGTCATTGTTTGAATTATAAAATTGATTCATTTTAATTTTACAATATATTACATAATTTATGGGAATTAAACAACTAAATAAATTATGTATGCAGTATTGTAGAAAGAAAACTAAATCCATATATAAAATACATTTATCTGACTTATATGGTAAAAAAATTTGTATAGATGCTATGATTTATCTATATAAATTTGTAACAACAGAACAATTATTAGAAAATATGTTTAAATTATGCACTTTATTTAAAAAATATAATATTACGCCTATATTTATATTTGACGGCAAAGCTCCTATTGAAAAAAGAAAAGAATTAGATAATAGAAGACGAAAAAAAAAAGAAGCAAAATTAGAATACGACCATTTAATAAAATCAAAACCAATATGTGAAATGAATAAACAGGAAATTGAAAAATTATCATATCTTAAACGAAATTTTGTTAATATAAGTTGGGAAAATATAGAAGATATAAAAATGTTATTAACATTTTATGGTATGAATTATCTAATAGCTGATGGTGAAGCAGACAAATTATGTGCTAAATTAGTTAATACAAAAAAAGTATATGCTTGTATGAGCGATGATATGGATTTATTAGCATATGGAACATATAGAGTATTGAGAGAATTTGATATAAATAAACAAACACTTAATATTTATAATCTTAATAATATTTTATATCAATTAAATATGAATATATATAACTTTAAATGGTTATGTATATTAGCAGGAACTGATTACAACGAAAATGAAAATAATATATTTTATTATTATAAACTTTATTTGAGAAATAAATTATATATTAATGATATTAATGTATATTTATGGTTATTACATAATAATATTATAAAAAATGATAAATTATATAATATATACAATATGTTTGATCTTAATAATTATACCATTCCTTTTAAAAATATTCCTTTAAAATATAACAAAATTGATAAAATTAAATTATTTAATTTGTTAGAAAAAGAATACTTTTTGAACCCATTGTCTGTCAAATAAGTATTTGAATATTATCCTTTTTTTT
>CEVW01045987.1_pt1 | contig 13913 bp, 15 predicted proteins | sample 427061 | NCBI WGS metagenome assembly CEVW01 (sample SAMEA2623774, study PRJEB7988) | marine metagenome | biome: marine biome (ENVO:00000447); feature: surface water layer (ENVO:00002042); material: "saline water (ENVO:00002010), including plankton (ENVO:xxxxxxxx)" | depth 5 m
CCCGAGGAAGCTGAGCAGCTCGAGAGTATCCAAGAAAAACCTGAGTAATTTCCTACGTTCCACACACCTTTGAAATTTACATCGACAGTGACTTCATCTCCCGTTTTAAGAGATTGTATCGGACGTCCTTTGACTTCACACATCACTCTCCTATATCGAAATGGAACCTTTACAGTTAGAATGTTACCTTCAAGTGGGTTATCGATGTGTTTATTTGTAAGCAAGTACCATTTATTCGTATGCATTTGATCGACAATTTCGGATAATTTAGTGGGAATTATAATACGAATATACTTTTTATCATTAAATTCATACATTGGTTCATGAACTGTTCCTATAAACTTCATCGTCTTCTCCTATACACTAATATGATTAATAAAACTATAAGTAGCATGAGGATGTGTGTAATCATGAAAGGTTCATATGGGCGACGTGTTCCGAATTGCTTGTTGCAGAACGCACGACCAACCTCAACGGCTGCTTCTATACTCGAATATGGTGTATTCCTCGGAGACATCATACCACACATGGCTACCTTCTTAGATTTACCAAAGAAGGGAAGTTGACCATTAGGATTTAATACACCCGATGACTGATCAAACTTCCACTTTGTTCCGTCCCATGTAGACCCCCACCCGATCCTGATTTCTTTTGGTTGCACGAGACCAAGTTGTTCGATAACTTTTTCGATCAACTTCTCTTCTTCCATGTGAACAACTTCATCAGTTAAATCACATATCACACAAGCTATGGTTCGTTTATCCGGTAGAACAACTGGTTGAAGATGTAACTCCGTATCAATGACATATTGAAGATCACTTGGAATATCCATGTCTTCTTCATATTCTAACATAACCGTTATGGCACCATACGTACTTGGTCCAATCTTTTCTATGGCATCTTCACCCCAATTGTCTTTCATAAGACTGATAGCTGGACTGTTATCGACACAAAGAATGAGAAGACCTTCTTTCACGACCATACCACTTTTAAACTGAGCCGCAAAACCATTATCTAGGTATGTAATGTCTTGAAGTTCAGCACCAAATTCAAAGTGAACACCTTTGTCGACCAATGCTTGTTGCATGGCATCATTCATAATTTTGAAAGATCCCCTAGGCTTGTAAGCGGATGACAAACCAGTATGATCAAAGCTCTTAACAAACTCATAGGCGGTCATGACATCCCAAGGTACTCCATCAATAATTAATGTGGTTGCTTGTACAAGCTTTTGACCTCCTTCGGACATTTCTCCAACCGCATCTTTCACGGATACCTTCTTATATTTCCATGGCATCACAAGTACTTTGACAGCTAAACTAGTCAGTAAAGCATAGTCTTTAGACGACAGCTGTTTTTTTATAATGTCAGCATTATCGGTTTCAGCTTTTACAAATATATCGTCCCAAACTATACCCATTTCTTTCAAAAGACTTCTTGTGTTAATGAATGCTCGATCGAAAACTATACGATGAGCGTGAATATCTCTGGTCTCCAGGGATGGTTCCCACCATGAACCACCAGCTGAAAGTTTTTTGTCGTACATAAACACTTCATGGTCTGTGTATTTTTTCAGTTCCCATGCGACAGACATACCCGTGGGTCCTGCACCTATGATGTGAATCTTCATTCTGATATTACAAAATATCTTTTATCATGGTATATGACGTTGTTCGTTTTACTTAAGAAATAAAAACCTTGTATAGAATAGGATGCTATGTTTAGCTCAGCAACAGGTACCAATTAAAGTACCATCAAATCAAAAGGTTAAAACCTGGAAGTTTGCTGCCAAGTACATATGGAAAGAACGCTTCACAGAGGACAAAGCGGAACTTGGTAAATGGACAAGACACCAGCTGTTAGACCTTGGCCCCACCTTTGTAAAATTAGGACAGATTGCATCAACCAGGGGTGACCTGTACCCACCTGAGTTTACACGAGAATTGGAATCTCTTCAAGACAATGTACCACCCTTTGATTACAATCTTGTAAGAGATGTCATAAACACTGATATATTCAAAGAGTTTGACGAGGTTCCATTTAAATCTGCCAGTATTGGGCAGGTACACAGAGCTAAGCTACATAATGGTAAACAGGTTGTTGTAAAATTAAAAAGACCCGGGATATACGATATCATGAAATCTGATACGAACACGGTGCGTAAAATTCTAACGGTTGTCCAGTCTCTGGGTATAGATACAGGATCTAGTTCAAACTTTGTACTTAACGATTCGATCGAGTATCTATTAGGTGAAGCTGATTATGAACAAGAAGTAGAAAACGCTATAAAGTTCAGAAAGTCATTGAGAGGTGTTGATTGGATTAAGATCCCGCGTGTGTATAAAAGATACTGTACGAGTGAAATGATTGTAATGGAATATGTACCAACAGAAAAAATAACTGAAATCAAGAACAAGAAGATCAATAAGAAAAAAGTGTGCGAAGCCCTTGTAAACTCATATGTTATTCAGACGATGGAATCGGGGTTATTCCACGCAGATCCACACCCCGGCAACCTCGGTGTTTCTAAATCTGGAAAACTAGTTTTCTATGATTTTGGTTTACTTATCGGACTCAGTGATGAACTGAAACAGGGATTTGCAGACCTTTTCGCTGCCATCATACAAAGAGATACCAAAACTATCGTCGCAATTCTTGTGAGACTAGGTGTCATTGTACCAACATCATCCGATGTCACGGATATTGAACTTTTTTTTGAGAATATCCTTGGATACTTGGAAACTTTAGACGGTAGTGCCATCATGAATGATGAATTAGCTGTAGAGCTAGCAATGGAGAAACCATTTGTTGTACCAACAAGCTTTGTGTATCTGGCTAAATCCTTTTCGCTCATAGAGGGTATATGCCTTCAATTGGACCCAGATTTCAATTACTTCACATATCTCGAGCCAATGATCCAAGAACAATTCCTGGATTCCATCGATATAAGTCAGATAATCATGAGTACCACTGAAATTCCATCTAAAATAGGGAAGATAACTTCGTCTGTTCTCGGCTTGGAGAAGTCGAGAGCAGCGATGAAACGGTCAATGATTAAAACGAGACAGGAAATAAGGGTAGTTCAATACAGTGTGATATGTGCATTAATAGCTGAGAGAGTTAGTGATTCACCTCTAGCTTTAATACCAGTGATTGTGGCTATTTGGATTACTTTTCGTAGAGATCGATCGATTTAGACTTCTTGCTGGTCTTACGGGCTTCCTTGTTCTTTTTGAAAATGTCTTGATGTTCCTTAAAAATTTCCTTAACACGTCTCTGCTCATCCCGAGCAATGTCACCAATCTTGTCCTTGATCCTGTCTACCTCTGTCTGACGTTGTTTTTGAATCTTTTTACCGACCTTCTTAAAGTCATCTGTGCGAGCTAACCAAGTGGGAGATGTCGTAATAGCGAACATTGTGTTTGTTGTATTCTAAGGACATTTAATTTTTAACCTCTTTAGTTTTTCTTCGAACTCGCGCCGTTCCCCTGGTGAAGCAATTGTTGCCCCATTAGCAATAGCTTCAATTTCAGGACCAGTAAGTTGTATAGCGTTAACCCTAAAATCTACAAACGCTTCCATGGTGATAGGGACTAGGGGTTTAACTAGTTCGTAGATGGCTGTTGCATAGTCCCTAATTTCCTTCTGTGCACCAGGTTCCATCCTTAGCTGAAGATAATGAAGTAGGTTATGGAGGTTGATCTTCCAATAGAACTCTGTGTAAGTGGACTGAGGAAGGACACCCCTAGACTGCTCACGACAAGCACCAGAATCTAGCATCGTCTCGTACACGTCAAACGAACCACTCAACTGCTTAGACACTCGGTCATTGAGTTCACCACCAATTTCGACAACTCCTTCCGATCCTTGATGATTCACCTGTGACTGGCCTCGGATGACATCTGGTTCGTAATACTCCTTTGGTACGACAGAGTATCGAGCAGAAAGTTCGTTTATACTGGCGGTACGGTGTCGCATGTGCTGTCTTGCAATGTATATGGGCATTTTGATGTGAAACTTGAACTCCACCATTTCAAAGGGTGTCGTGTGCCAGTGCCTAAGAAGGTATCGAATGAGACCCCTATCCCCCCTAGAGGTTTTTGTGCCGTCTCCATATGATACTCGGGCTGCTTGAACGATTGACGAGTCCAGATCTTGCTGAGGCATGTAATCAACGAGTCTAACAAAGCCATGATCCAAAACTTTTTCCATTATATTCATTTATCCGTTTATTTCTTTAATCAAGTCATCGAGATCTCTATAATACCGTTTGAGATCCTTTTCAAATCTTTTCGTTTTTGTGTGGTCCTTGTCGTTCAAGTATATCCACGCCAGATTAGATTTTGAATATTTTGTACGCTTTTGGTTTTCATTTGGTCTACGAGCTACAAGTTTTGTCGCCTTTTTCTTCTTAACAGCCGGAGTAACTTCAACTCTATTTACGAAGCTCAAAGCCTGCATAACCGTATCAGCCAGGTCATCCTTCTTCTTGGATTTTACGAATGTATCTATCCAATGAGCGTTTACGTCATTTTGGCGGATAAACTGTTCGCATCGTTCAATGGAAACCTTCTTCCTTTTCAGATATTGTGCCTTCCCCGGACCAGCAACATCAGGTATTTTATGACGTGCATCATATATGATTGTCTCTGCATCCGGATTTTTGATGATGAAGTATGCATGAAGGAAATGCATCACGGATACCATCTTTTTATTCCGATCAGGTTGTTTTTCTATAAGAACAGTTGTTGCATCGAGTACCCACGGACGTTCATCTAAGTGTTTTCTCAGTGATACATAAACACCATCTTTATGTTGAGGTGGTACACCCGATACATCCCACTCAACGACTAAATTTTGACGATCCTCATCGAGTAAACAGATTGCTAAATTCTTTATACCGACATCTATACTAAGGATCATTAGCTTAAAAGTTAAATATCTCTTTAAGTTAATGAAGTGTATAGCTCATCGAGGATATTCTCTGAAGTACAAGGATAATAGTGTTCAAGCTATAAAGGAAGCGTTGTTCAGAGGATATGATGGGGTAGAGATCGACATTCAATTATGTGATACAGGTGAGATTGTGGTATTTCATGATACATACATAGATAACCATTTCCTATCGGACATGACTGCAAAACAGTTGAAGCAAAAAGATATTCATACTCTACGAGAAATCTATGACGAGATACCTGAAATCAAAGACGTACCTCTGTTTCTCGATTTAAAAGGAAATAATACCAAACTTGTTAATGCGTTAATAGATTTTTACAAGAAAGAACCAGTAGAAAATGTAACCTTTTGTAGTTTCAATCGAAATCTCATATACAACTTACCAATTCACTTTAACAAAGGATCGACATTTGAAACAACATTTATCGATGACGAGTTTGATACGTTGACCCGAAATTTATCATGTGTTTTGCTTCACTGGACATGTTTGGATCATCACTTTATAGCCTATTGTCGTTCAAACAAAATTAAGGTTTACACATATACACACAAAGAAGACATGGAGTTGACTTATATGTATAAGTATAATATTGATGGGATAATTACAAATGGTTTTTAACGTCTATTATTTCCACCCATGGAACCTAACATTCCCGTCATGAATAAAGCGAACAATAGGATTACACAAAGGATCGAACAAGCGAAAGAGATCCACGAATTTTGAGTGACGAAAGAAATGAAGTCGAATCCACCCTTTGCAGTGTCCTTAACAGCCGTGGCCGCGGAGTCCGCTACTTCCTTGAAACCTTTCACGACCTTTCCAGTGTCATCTAAAGCACGATCAACGGCGGTGAAAGGATTATCTGTGTCGTATGCCATGCATAAAAGAACTATGACACCTGCACCGATAGCGACCGAACCAGGTGTAATTCCTAGTTCTGCGAGACCCTTTCTGAGAGTATTGGAAGATTTACTTCCATCCTCTAACACTTTTGCAGTATTTTTTACAGCTTCTCCTGCATCATCTACCTTACCTACAGTTTCTTTTGCCAAGTCGTCAGCTTGGTTTGCTGGTGCAGCCTCCATTTTTCTAGAAACACGTCTGACATCATCAATGTTATTTGGTGGATTTTCAGCTCCACTCATGAATTTTCTTATCGATTTCGATGCCTGTTTTAATTTAGCAGTACTTGCTTTGCTGAATGCTGTGGCAGCGTTTTTAGCTTGTTGTACAAAACTTGGATCAAGTTTTTTACCGAGAGCAGGATCAGCTTGTTTAATTTTCGTTAATGTACCAGAATCTAATTTTTTACCTATTTTTGCTAATTGAGCATCGTCCGTTCCCTTGAATGTCTTTACAAATTGTTCAGCGTCTAACTTTTTACCTATCTCCGCCAATCTATTAGTATCGTTTACCCCTTTCAATATCTCTTTTAAATCTTTAGGATCTGCCTTATTTAAATTATCTACGAAAAAACGACTGTCCATTGTTTGTTTAAAAAGTTCATCATTTGATGCAAATATATCGCTGATTCCCTGAAGTTTCATTTGGTATTTTGTAACATCATCCGCCCCTTTGGTCATAGTAATCGCAGCATCAGTACCCCTAGCAACAGCTGCCATATTTATTACTTTGTACTGAGAAATTTAAATACCAAGTGTCGACCCAAGTCCTTCCTTGGTGTACACATTTTCTTGTCGCGACTCTTCGGTCTTTTTACATGTTGGACCATTGCCCCTGTAACCAGGTTTACACGGTTTGTAACAAAGTGAAGCATCCTTTGTTTTGTTTCCTGGACAGGCATCCGGAACCTTTGATTTTCCAGCTCTAGAATACCTATTCCTTGGTTTATCACAGAACGCCGAACCAGCTGCACCCGAACGAAATGTGAAATTTGGTAGACATGGTTCATTACATGTAGTACCTCTAAATTTGTACTGTAAATATTCATTTTCGATGGCCGCACGAGTAGATCCTTCGTTTCTCATACGTTGTCTAATAGTGCGTTCGGATACACCTTCACTTCTCATTTTTTCCTTTTCTGACTCAATTCTTGCTTCAATCTCACCTTCTTTTTGTTTGAGGATTTCTTGTCCAAGAGTTGAATTTTTATCGACCATTCGATCACAAGCTTTTCGTTGATAAAAGCCCTTGTCAAATGGGTTGGATGATTTGTTACTTGGTATGAAGGCATGAATGGGCTGTAAGCATGTTAAACCAGTATTATTCGAGCCGGGTGGACATGATTTCTCACATTCAAGGGCACTAGACTTGTAACCTTCACGGCATTTAGGATAACACAATGCACCCTTTCTTTCTTTATTTGGTCCACAAACCATCGGTGTTCCTACACCACGACCATATGTATCTTTGATTGCAAATACTGCTTTTTTAGCCCATGGTCCATAAAGAACATTCATTGGGTGTAAAGAAGCTATACCAAGCATAATATTCACAGGATCACCCGATTTAAATGCATCTATGCGATTATCCCAATCCTCGATGTAGGTGCGTGTAATTGTTTTACCTAAAATCAATTCGGCTTCTTTTTGACCTTCACGCATTTTACACTCGTTACCCTTTAATTTTAATCCAAGTCTTTTACAATAATCGTGTGTAAAGTTACATTCACCACGTTCGTAATTATACGTGACACCGTATACGGCTGGATTTAAACGTTGACTATGTTTACTTGCATTAAACCCATATTCACAGTCTGCAATCAACATCGCATACGGGAAGCATAAACACACCTTCTTTTTCAACTTCTTTTCTACAACATTAGGGTTGTTTTTTTCACCTGGATTCTCTTTATTTAATACACGATACGTATCGGTATACGCCGCTGTGAAAGGGCTATAATCTGTTGGTATTTCAGCGGGTGGTTTTCTGTGTGGATTTGAATACAGCAGATGTTTTTCCTTCATTCGTTCGTTGTATTTTTTAGCACCCTTTTCATTCAACGTTAAGCCTATTGTGTTCTTTGAGGACATCCATGGTACCTTCTCAATTTCACGCCCCTTACCCTTGCTTACATAAAATTGATGGGCAATCTTATCTCGTTTTTCGGTGTTTGAGAAGGCCTTTTCCATGGCTTTTCCTAACTCTTCTTGCATTCGTTCAGCTTCATCTCCCTCGAGGGGTGTACCAGATAGTTGTGAAATTAAAAATTCGACCATGACTTCTTGAGGCATCAACTCCATGGCGTCTGGTAAGAATTCAGTCATAAGTTTTTCAGTGAATTCATCGTTTAGTTCGGGATAAGCTGCCGAAAGGGGAAACAACAAGGGAGCTGTGTCACCGTTTTTTACTAGACCCTCCTCCAAATTTACATCTAACGTATTTCTTTTGCGGCGTATAACTTCGTTTGCTGTGAAGTTATTGTACCCGAATGGGTCTGTCATATCAAGAGCTACTGTAAGTGCAGCAAAAGCAAGTGTCGCTGCCATACAAGGTCCAGGGCATTTCGTCGCCGCGAAGAACCTTGTACCTGCTTGAGTCAATGCTACACGAGTTCCCTGTGTCGCAGCTGTTCGACCAATTGCCGAGGCACCAGCCAGGAGTGCAGCTCGTCCGGCACCCGTGGATACTTGAATTCCCAGTCTTATAGCTACAATAATCGCGGTTTCTGCTAATATACCACCGAGTATAGCAATAGCCAAATCTGGTGCCATTTGTTTCAACACTTCTCCAGTAGATGGCATTTTTGGGTCTATAAATTCACAACACTCAGCAGATTTTGGTTTTGTACCTTCTGGACATTTACCTTCCGCATTTACAGATATGAAACAACCCTTTTTGATTTCTTGATTCAGCTCTTCACGAAACTGTTTACCATCAATACCTACTTGTTTTGCAAGTTCATCAACGCGATCTTCCTGTTTCTTGATACGATTAGATACTTCCTGACTTGGCCTGATGGCTGTGAATAAATTAAAACCTATGATACCCGCTGATGATGACATCATTGAACTGACCATCATCATAATGAGTATCAGAATAATAGCCGTACTATTATTCTGTCTATTATTCATCTTATTTAAAGGGTACATTTTTTTAGTAATAAAGATGTGGTGCTGGTGGTGCTGCCACCCATTTGACAATGAACCTCTACAACTTCCTTACGGTTACGACGATCGCCGTAAGAAGTTTTCAACAACAGGTTATTTTTGCTCCTGGAGTTGTATGAAGTCGTATGCTCTTGAAAAGTATGGTGTTACTAAGGGTAGTATCATATGCGGTAACATATCCCTTATGCGTAAGAGGTGTTGTAATAAATTGGACTCCATTAAACGAGCACCTCACAGACATAGACTAAATGTTTTTGGGGGAGACCTGACGATAGAAGAATTTAGGGCGGATTCTGTAAAAGATGTGGTTGTGTCAAAACCTGTAGAAACAGAGCCTATCAAAGACAATGTTATACCATTTATTTCAAGCACAAAGAAGATGAATGAAATAAAGAATGTGAATGATGGTTTAGTTTTGAAGAGGTCTAAACCTCTACAAAGGAATCAAAACAGTCTAGAAACAGCACTTGGTCTGGTTATTAATCCGCCTCATAAGCAGGAGTGACACAGCGGTAGATGTAACGCATGTTGTTACCACTCTTCTCGATGGCGAAACCCTGTAAAAGCTCACCCTCGTTGCACGCGATATCACCGATTCCAGGGGGTAAATCCCCGCCGTTGTCGCTTCGTAAAACTTTCAACTGGGTATTCTGACGAGGGGCACCAGTTAGATCAGCACCTTCATTTCCCATCCCATCACCACTCTTGTAAGGCTTGTAAGATGTGAGGGCTGTACGAATTTTAGCGGGACCCTTTAAATTGATGCAATCATATCGGTAACCAAGCTTGGTCTTGGATTTATTCTGGTCAAGTACGAAACCAACCAGTGCTTGATTGGACGCACACAGAGCCTGTGCCTGGTGTAAATTTTCTATATCTCCCCTAGAAGATACATACTTTCCAGCTGTCCCGAACTTTAGTTCGCCGGGGTTCTCCAAGGAAGAGCATTTGTATGCATATTTACTATCCTTGTTGATACCAAACGATTGTAAAGCGGTTTGACTTTCATCAACAACGCCACAATTTATAGGCATACCAGAAAGTCCTGTGATTTGATCGTCGTCTCCATCTACTTCGTGAGCGGCGGTGGTTTCGTCCAAAGCAGATTCTTCAAGGATGGCGGTAATATCAGCTTCGTCGGCATCACCCTGGATAACAAAGTCATCGACCATCATGCTTCCACCCGTCAACTCAGCTGGTTCAGATGGAGTGGGTGGTATATACACGGGTTCAGGTTCAGACTTTCCAGATGGTATGGCACCAGATTGGATACCATAAGCTACGGCTCCTACGGAACTCATCATAGAGCCTAGCATAGCCAATGGTAAAATGGCATTAGACATTTGATATAAGTTTAGATTTTTTTATGTATCCTGGGGCAAGTATCGGATTCAGATACAAGATGACAAATCGGGCAGTCCACGTGAATTTTAGTATTTCTCTTTATGAGTCTACCCTGTGAAAAGAGTACAAGATCTTTCACAGTGTATATTCCGTATTCGACCATCTTTTCAAGTGATGGAAACTTCATATATTATGTACACGTGTTACTTTTTTATGTAACTTTTTGTAATTACAGGCACGGGCAAAAGCGAGCAACGACGTTCTTCGCCTTCAACATCGCGGCAAAGCTATCAACCATGGGTGGCACAAGGCTCTTGAGGACAGACTCAAACTCACTATCTTTCTCACCCTCGTCAATTTGCTCAATAAGGTGATTGAGAACACCAATGACAAGCTTCTTCTTTTGAGAACCCTCGAGTTTCTTGAACTTCTGGGTCTCTAACATGAGGCGACCAAGGATGGGAGGAATGTCCTCCTTGGTGAAACCATCATCAAGGTATTCCTGCTTAATGTCCTCTACCGTCTGGATAAGGCTTTTTGCGTCGATCTTTCCTGTGAATTTTGCGAGTATAGCGTCCATATCTGTAAAAAAATATTTTTATTTATTAAGATTCGACATGGATGCCGCATTGGCAATGAGTATCGGTGTCTACCAAATGTACGATAACCTGTCTAATATCATAAAGACGGATGATGTTCCAATGTCTAAACAATACATAACTCTCAGTATAATGGCGAGTAGTTTATGGTTAATTCATCAGTACAGAACTGGGATGAACTTTACTTCGATCTACACAATCTTGGCGTTGATTCTGAACCTCTACATTTTACACGTCATCTACTTAAAAGAAAGAAAGGATAAGAAGATATAATGCCTTGTGTTATTCTTTCGTCTAGTGTTAAGCCCACAGTTACTCCAAAGAAGATCTCCAAGAATACCGTATCTTCTAGATCTCCTCCCCTCAAGAAGATTGATCGTCCCAGTGATTATCTCTCCGTGGCTGAGCGTGTAAATGGTCGTGCTGCTATGATTGGATTTACTTCCGCTGTGATTGATGAAATCATGACTGGTAATTCTATTAGTACACAGTTCCATGATAACATTGGTCTTTCTGTCGCTGTTGCCAGTTTGGCGTTCCTCGGAACAGCGGCGAATCCTAAGGATGAGGGATATGTTCAGGGTTTTTGGAAGCCGGAGACGGAGCTAGTAAACGGTCGACTTGCGATGGTTGGTATTGCTTCGCTTCTTCTAACAGAGTCGCTCCATCCACATGTCCCGCTCTTCTAGATATATAGGCAATAAGGTCTAAAATATACATTTTTTCATCTATTGACAGTGTTCCTGATCTACGCATCACGTAGATCAAGATTGCCCAGAGACAAAGAATTGCCTCTTTCATGCTACTTTCTAGCCGATAAAAATATACCGATAAGGAACACAAGGGTGTATAATCCAAGGGAGAACCTTGACCACATGACCTTCAAATCTTCTGTAATATTGCACTTCCTTACTAAATCATTGGCCATGAGAGATACAATGACACCTGCAATACCATAAATCATCATGAATGCACCAGTGTCGTTGTTGAACATTTTGGTTAGAAGTAAAGTGGTTGGTATAGCTAAAGCTATGGTTAAACTATGCGACATGAAAGAAGCCATTCTATCGTATAGCTTCTTTCCCTTGACATCACATCCAGCATACATATCCATACTGATCGAAGTTGTGACCATGTACATCAAAGCTAGGATGAATATAACTAGGACCGAAACTGCTGGTAATTCTATGTCAACGCTACCATTCATGACACCCTTAGCCGTGTTATAAATCTGCTCGTATCGAGACATGTCTTGTAGTATCCTGATATTTTATTTGGGTTACATAAGATCGTCGTATAGGTTTTGTTCACCTGGTACTACATACTTTCCGTCGTCCCATCTATTATCTTGTTTTTCAACGGACTTGATATGCCAGATTGCTAGTTCGGGTATAGGATTGACTGCAACCCTATTTTCATATCCGGTTATACTTTCATGAAGGCTGTTTGCGAAACATATTCTAGTTGGTTCATTTTTGAAAATTCGACAGTTATAGTCTGGCCAGTTTATCCACCCCATTTCATTTGCTTTGAAACTACACGCTTCAAGCCATTCTTGTGTAGACCCCGGGTGAATGTTGATTCGGGGAACCATAATGACGTCACCCTTTGTTTCTGTGATGATGTCCTTTATCCTTTTGATCAATGCTTCTTGGGGCATCTCATCTGCGTCTATTAAGAATATATAGTCACCAGAGCATTTGAAATTGTGATAGTTTCTATGCTTCGAAAAGTCTCCATCAAAATCTCTCTCGTTAACTACTATACCCTCTTTGTGATACTCCAAAACATTTCTTACGTTGTCAGTCACATGCAAAGAGTCTACAAGAATATTGATTTCATCGTTTGGGTCTTTTACCTTTTTCAAAAACGAAATGAGAGAATATAACTCTTTAGATTCATTGCAGACAGTGATAGCATAAGATAGTTTCATTGTTTATAGATACTATTAAGTCTTTAACTTAAAGTTATCATGTCCTTAGAAAGTATGATTCCCAAAGTCATTCATAAAGTGTTGATAGTAGACGACGGTAAAATACCAGAAATACCGGAAGGTATGAACAAGGCTATAGAAACATGGTATAGACTCAACCCCGGGTATAAGGTAAAAATATATTCGGGGGAATCGTGTATAAACTATATAAAACGGCACTTTGACGATGAGGTACTAAAAGCGTATCAGACTTTGAAACCATACTCGTATAAATGTGATTTGATGCGTCATTTGATCATGTACAACGAGGGTGGATGGTATTCGGATATTCGTCAGATTTGTCTAGAACCTATAGACAACCTTTCTTCGTCAAACAAAGAATATTATACAAGTGTTGACTGTCCACCGAATCAGATGTGTATGTATACAGCTTTCATAGGCTCGATACCAAAGCACGATATTTCTAAGAAGATGATCGATCTCGTGTTGTGGAACATCAAACAACGACACTATGGTTTAGACTGTTTATATCCAACCGGACCTGGTGCATATATGAACGCTTCTATTGATTATATTCGTGCACACCCCGATAAGTGTGTGATTGGACAACATACATCTGATGAACATATTCTGTTTGGGGAGCATAAATTCATCAAGTGCAAATATAATAACGCACGTGGTGCGGATAATTCAGATTTAAAAGGTGGTAATGATTATGGCGAGATGTGGAGAAATAGGGATATTTACTTAATCTAAAACGTGAATGAGATCATCGCTTGGAACAACTGACCGTAGCTGCGACTTGAATATTACAAGTAGACCTCTCCAACATTGTTCTCCCTCTGAAGAACTCCTATCAAAATGCATATGAGAAATCCCATATTTTTTACATTTGATGAGTATGTCTTCGAGGTTTGGAAATCTGAAAGCATCCTTAGGACAGTGACTCTTAATAGATACGTCATGGTAAATAAGTATACCTCCGGGTTTAAGCATGGAGAAGAAAACAT
>CEVW01022375.1_pt1 | contig 13903 bp, 6 predicted proteins | sample 427061 | NCBI WGS metagenome assembly CEVW01 (sample SAMEA2623774, study PRJEB7988) | marine metagenome | biome: marine biome (ENVO:00000447); feature: surface water layer (ENVO:00002042); material: "saline water (ENVO:00002010), including plankton (ENVO:xxxxxxxx)" | depth 5 m
GCGATGATTGGATATCTAAGAAGCTCTACAGGATTGATTAAAGCAATCGGTTCATGGATGATGATATTTGCTGGGATAGGACTATATCTATATCTAACAGAGCCAGAAATGGTTTCAACAATAGTTTTCTAGAAAACTGGGAAATAATTTTTTATTTTCTTTTAAATCTCTGCCAGTTAGTAAGAGAATACCATTTAAATTCCAATAATTCCTGAGCAACAAACAGGTAATGAAGATAAAGTGGTGAAAATAATACTTGTTTCAAAACATTAATTTAATTTTCAATTGAAATCCATTCATTGTTAAGGGCATGATGCCAAAGATCTGCAAATCTAACAAAATTATAACCCGTTCTTTCTATTCTGGATAAAGCTCTGAATAAATTTAATCTTCCAATTTTACTACCGATTTCGGAGCCAGGTGTTTGGGAAATAATTTCTTGACAAGTTTCCCAAGTCTCTCCTATCTTACCCCATTTATTTGAAATATAATCGACATCTAGGTCAGTTTTGGAATTTATCGACTCAAATATATTAGATATCAAGTCGATAAGTTGTTCATTCATTATATGAATCAGATTAACAAGATTTGAAGGTATATTATTCAATCCCGCCTGATTTTTAAGTATCAAGGATATTTGTGAAATATCCCTAGCATGCCTCATTCCTCTCTCGATAGTATCGGTACCTCTTAGGTATGTTGATATCATCCGAAGGTCACCCATCATTGGTTGGTTCATGGATATTACAAGTAAGATATCTCCGGTTCTTTCCCAGAATTTTATTCTAGCCTTCTCTCTAGCTTGCAATACTTGATCTATGTGTTCGACATCTAGAGAAATTAAACTATTAATTGAAATTTGATAAATCTTCATTAATTCACCAGCATCTTCTACGAGATTGTCTCTCAATTGTTCTAATCGCTCATCTAATCCTGTTCTAACTGGAACCATCCTTTCACCTACCCAAACCTTCCTGTAATATATCTCTCAGTTAATTCTTTTTCTGGTCTATCGAATATCTTTTCAGTTTTTCCGAACTCAATAAGTCTCCCTAGGAACATGAAAGCAGTGTAATCTGAAACTCTCTGTGCCTGAGACATAGAATGTGTGACAATGACTACTGTGAAATGCTCTTTGAGTTCTAGAATTAGATTCTCAATCTTAGCAGTAGCGATTGGATCTAAAGCAGAACATGGCTCATCCATCAGAATGATATCAGGCTCAACAGAAATTGTCCTAGCTATACACAATCTTTGCTGTTGACCTCCGGATAAACTAGTGCCGAGTTCATGGAGTCTGTCAGACACTTCTTCCCAAAGCGCCGCTTTTATTAGTGAATTTTCTACAATCTCATTCATCTTTCTCCTTGAGGGATTGTAGTGTAACTGAACCCCGTAAGCAACGTTATCAAAAATTGATTTAGGAAACGGGTTTGGTTTCTGGAAGACCATGCCAATTTTTCTCCTTAACCTGACTAGGTCGGTAGAGGATTGATTTATATCCTCACCATCGTAGATTATCTGCCCATCATAATTACAAATTGGAATAAGGTCATTCATCCTATTAAGACATCTCAATAAGGTAGACTTACCACAGCCAGAGGGGCCAATGAATGCAGTTACAGAATTCTTTTCTATTGGTACAGATACATCATAAATTGCCTGTGCTGAACCATATCTCAGATTAAGCCCTTTAATTTCTATATGAGGTGTACCATCTATAACCAAATCGCTTGTAGATACTATACTGTCCTTGTCAATATCGAACGATGATTCATTGTCATTAACTGTCTTTTTGTTATTTTCTTTTTCTTCATTTTGATCATTCATTTCATTCACCTTCTATGCATTCGAGAATTTTCTATAATGTGCTCTTATCAAAATTGCCACCGAATTAACCATGACTAAGGTACCCAGAAGTACCAAAGAAGCCCCTGCTGCTGCGACTTTGAAACCCTCCTCGGGCTGATCTGTCCATGTATAAACCTGTACAGGGAGAACAGTATACTTCCCACTAGGATTCGAACCCCAGTTTGTAAACGAAGTAGGGTCAGCAGTCATTATCGGCCTATCTGCCCACATGGGAAGCTCTGACAGAGCTACTTCAAGTCCTGGAATCCAGGTAATGAATCCATCTAAAGTAGGTAGTGCCGTGTAGTCGATAAAATATAATGGGTCAGGTTCTTGGAATACTGAGGTGACCGCCCCTACAAGTATCAATGGAGCAGCCTCACCCATTATCCTTGACATTGCCAAAATAGTTCCTGTCATCATACCGGGCATAGCATGAGGGAAAACATGATCCTTGATTACCTGCCACTTAGTGCAACCGACTCCAAATGCTCCTTGACGTAAAGATGGTGGCACAGCCCTTAGAGCTTCTTGACTAGCAATTACTATGGTTGGCATTGCCATTGTAGCCATAGTTATCCCAGCAGTCAATATAGTCCCCCCAAGACCCAAACCAAATCCTGTACTAGATGAGCAGAGAGCAAGCCCGAAGAGACCGAATACAACAGCTGGGACTCCAGCTAGGTTAGTTACAAGAGTTTGTATTGTAGACTGCAAATAATTCTTTGGAGCGTATTCCTCCAGCCAAATAGCTCCTCCAATTGATACTGGAATTGCAAATAACATAGTGTAACCTACAACGTAAACACTACCCCAGAAAGCCGCTCTGAGACCTGCTCTATATGGTTGTTGAGAAGGATAATTAGAGAAGATAAACGAGTTGACTATCTCAAAAGGTATTGTGAAGAAAGCGACAACCATTAATACTGAAGCTACAAGAATCCATCCATCCCTACCCATTACTACTCTTCTGATTCTGTCTTCATTAATATTCGTTAAACGGGTAAGTTGCGATGCTCCTGCAATTAGTCTCTTGAAAGCAGAGGCGGACATTAGTAAACATACTGAACCTATTATAAAACCACTATTAAAAACCCATCCTATAACTATCACATAACTGGCGATTGACACGATCAAAGAGGTTCCTTCTGTGAATCCTTCAGATGGTCTAACTCCTACTTCGGGCCTCAAGGTCAAAATCGACCAAAAACTAGCAATCACCGCTAATGATGAAAGAAGAGTAATAGAAATCCCAATTGTGAGCAAGAATAATTTGAATATCAGATATAAATTTGAATTTATGGTAGATGAAATGATAAAAAGCCCAATGAGCAGCACAACTATTCTAAATAATAATGTAATTATCCTTCCAATTAACTCAGAAGTATAAATTACTTGGGACCACAAACTAACACCCTCTTCATTACTGCTGAATATATCGTCAATTTTGCCTAGAAGTCTTCTAAAAACAGAAACTGGATAACCCGGCCTAAACATAGCTAGAGCACTTAATATCAGTAAAGTAAAGGCGAATAATTCCGCTGTTGGGAAAGGATCTTGATATGAATCAATACCTGACTCAAATCTCTCTGGGAGACCACAGAAACCGGCCCAAACCTGTGGTTGGAGCAATAGTCTTGATTCGTAGCACCAATCCTCTGCGTGGGTAGGTGGATTAGAATTAAATTCTTTGGCTCTTGTACAATCTTCATCTGCCCTTTCAAGGTAATCATCTTTATATGTCTCATCACACATCCTATTTTCCGCAGAGATTACATGGTTCCAGATTTCCAAAACTTCCGATAGTGCAGCCTGATCATTTTCACATTGGCTTGATGAAGAAGATTCCTCACAGGATTTCAAATTAATATCCATGTAATGAGATAAGGTCTCTAATGAGGTCATAGAGTTGTTTAGCTGTACATGGGAGAATTTTGACCATAATGCGGCCACGTTATGACCCTGCCCATCGACTAAATTCTTTATTCCATCATTATCAATATCATCATCCAAAACCTGATCATGAATGCCATCAAAATTCTCGTCTATCATCCATCCTTGATAACCAATTACTGGCGCATCGGCACATTGAGTATCTCCACCGATAATTGGATTCAAGAGATTGTCTCCATCTATGTCACTGTCACACCAGTCCCTTATTCCATCATTATCTTGATCACCATCATCTAGTATCCTAGAATTTAGCCACGTAGAGTAAGGTCCTAGAATAAAATCTCCTACCTCCTTGTAGGAACTCTCTCTAGCATCACTTGGAGGCCCTTCTATCTGTGAGAAAGTAACTGTATAGTTCATACGATGCTCGAGAGTCAAGACACCCAGTCCTGACTGACCTACCTGTGCTGGATGTAGAACTATAGATTCGACCTTTTCGCCATCCCTTAAGAATTCACCTACTGAGGTTAATTCCAGAGTTATTTGATCACATTGAGAACATGCAGATGTGAGTGTGATAGACAAATCAACATGAATATCCTTTGAAGTCCCTGATACTGCTCTGAAATCAAAACCCTCTTTATTGGATAGTTCATATATGTCATATGATCCAGTCAACCCCTGTTGCAAAATGAATTGGGCAACTTCAGCTCTTGTACAGAACTCTGGATTCATATCGCTCAAAACTAATGAGGGATCTAATATTGATTCAGGGACCTGGGATCTACTGATGTTTTCCCACCCCCATCCAGTTGTGAATCTATTTTCCTGCCAGAGAGAGTAATTGTAAATATGAACAATATCGAGTTCCTCTGAAATATCCGAATCTATCCAAATATCACCATTAGACTTGAATATTGGCTCAACTGAACTGTGGTAAATCCAAAGCTTACTATTATCCCATACAGAATGCCTATCATCTCCAACAAATGGATAAAACTGAGAAATTGCAGCTGTAAAGTCTGATTCTGAAACAACTGGTTCCCACCTCAGTCCCTTCCAAACGTACTGAGCATAATCATCAGAAGAATCAATCCAGAAATCTCCAAGCCTCGGAGTAGGTGCATCATCTCTTACGAAAACATCAACTCTTTCATCTTCCAAAGGATCAAATGTAGCAGCACTCCTCTCATTCCAAGGAAGGAGGTAAGAAGGTGCCCATGAATCATATGGTGCAAAAGTACTCGACATCAGTCCTTGATCGCAGAGATATCTTTGCATATCATTTGATCTATCAAACAAAATAGGATTCCCATCGCTATCCGTAAGAATACCATCATCGTTATATGCTTCGAATTTTACTTCGGTCCATTCTGCTCTCAGAGTGACATTTGAGCGGTCTCTTTTCGGATCATCTAGTACCCAATCATCATTCCAGGTTTCAACATTCCATGATTTAACAGTCTCAGACACTTCTTTGTTATCCTCAATTCCAATTACCTCTGTTTCAGTTTCTGGCACGTATGCCTCGCTGTAAATTCTAGTAACCATGGTAGCAAGAATTAGGGCACAAATAAGAGAAATTGAGATAAATGTAACTTTACCTAAATTGGCCACTCTATCTCTTCTCTTTCTTGATTTAGAGGGGAGATTTGATACTCCGAATAGACTGAATTTTTCACTCATTCATATGCCTCCCTGAACCTATGCATTATCCTCTGACCTATTATATTCAAGCCCAGAGTAATTATGAATAGATAGAGACCTACAGCAAACATAGAGTAGTAAGCTGATGTACCTGCTGGAAGATCGCCTTGGATTTTCTTGGCAATATATGCCGTCATTGTTTGTGAAGAAATAAACATATTCTTAGTGTAGTATGCCGCTGTTCCAACTGAAAGTGTGACTGCCATGGTTTCACCTATTGCCCTTGAGAACGCAAGAATAATCGATGCCAGTATTCCAGAAAGACCGGATGGAATCACGACTTTGAACGTAGTTTCTACAGGAGTTGCTCCTAGAGCATACGATGCTTCTCTAAGATTGTTTGGAACCGACCTGAGTGCATCCTCGGAGAGACTAGCAATTAAGGGGGTAATCATTATTCCAACAACTACAGCCCCATTAATTGGGTTGAAAGGTTGAGGGTCTTTAGCCATCCAACCCCAATCAACGAATAAGTTTCCTATATCCATAACTATGGGTGAGATAACGACAAAGGCAAAAAATCCGTACACGACTGACGGTATTCCCGCTAGTATCTCAAGAATAGGTTTGACTATGTTGGCAGTTCTTGGACTAGCGTATTCCGAGAGAAAAATAGCCGTACCAAGTCCTAATGGAATTGCGATTATTAGAGCACCAAGAGCTACTTGTAATGTGGTTTGAAGAAGTGCATTGACGCCGATGTGTAAATTATCGGTAACTGTGACGACTGAGACTGTCCTTATGTCAGTTCTCCATAGAGTCTGAGTCAAGAACTCCCCCAAACTTCCATCCACTCTAGCGACCAAATCGAAAAAGCTGGTAACTATAGCAACTAAAGTTACTACAAGCAATAATGCTCTGAAGTCAGAATCAAGATATCCCATTCTTTGATTTGCCCAAATGTATGCTCTAGTCTGCGCTAAATATTCTCCAATAAATATTCTAAGATCATATAGTGGATGAGCTATAATGGCAATAAGTAGAACATATGGGTGCAAAAGTCCTAGAAATAGAATAATTATCACTCGGTTAAGTTCTCTCAATTTTAGAGAATACACTGGATTAAATTTGATTTCTTTCACATCTATTTTCTTAATTATTAGAGTGCGATTTCTAGTATCTGACATGGTCACTCGCAGAAGTAATAATGAAAGACCAAAAGAAATCAAGTGCCCTGTCTGAATCTCATGAGTTGGCTCGAGAGTGAGCCACAGGAGAGCTAGTGCCATTGCCAAATGACCTGTTGAAAATTTCTTTGACGAAAAACGAAGGAAGCCAATTACGACTACATTGGCCAGTAGAAGATATGAGATAGTCGACTGTGATAGAGGGTACAATATGGCTAAAGAGCCTGTAGAAACTAGAACAATTGAAAACATCCCTAAAGGTGAAATGACTGTGTCTATTTGTTCTGAAGAGAACCTTGAAAGCCAAACTGGCGAAAATAAATTCAATAATACTGCTAAAATTGTCAATACACCCAAGAATAACCCAAAACGGTCTACATTGGGAACTCTTGGATCTGGATCATAAGCATTTGGGATTCCATCGTTATCCATATCAGGATCTCTGAAATTATCGAATCCATCATCATCGATATCACTATCCAGATCAGTACCTCTCTCATCTACACCTATGTTAGGATTACCATCACCATCGACATCTAAATTTGCTCTCTCGGAACCAACCCAGGTAATTACTATCCAATCTCTCTTAAGATCATTATCGATTTGATGGAGGATTAAAGCCCCTTCATTCTCCCTCAAAACACCCAGCGGAACGTATGCATCACGGATGTCCTCTCCATCGGACTCAGAATAATTATGTTGAGGATTATTGTCAAGGTAAGTCAGAATATAACCTCTTTTTTCATGGGCTGTCCAATTACCAGTATAATCGCCATTGGCATCTAAAATTGCAACCCCATTGGGATCTCTGTCACGTTCGAAAACGACAAGCGGTTCCCCTAATTTAATTAGAGATTCGTTATCCCAGTCAACAATACAGAGGCTATCTAAATAGAAGGGGTCTGTAATTGAACCTTCACTGTAGTTAGCTGCATCCCATATATCTGATTGAACGCCTTCAGACCAATCATCAGGAGGGTCAAACATATCGGCTCCACAACCGAAAGCCTGGTAGAATGGAACAGATTTCGAAACTAGAACATAGATTATTCCAGCTGTAACCAAAACCACGGATATCGCCATTGAGAATAGAACTGCACTGGGCGCCCCTCCTTCAATTCTTGAAGCGACCCTAGAGAGGTCAATTCGTCTACTCGGTGCGGACGACATTCAAATGACCGACTCACTACATGCCTATAATTTTCTAACTATATACTCTATTTAGATGACTCCGCCCGCCCCCCATAGGGACGGGCAGAGTTTATGTTCTGATCAGGATGAGTTCATTACGTTCTCAATTCGCATCCAGGTGTCTTGCCATGCGGAAGATGAACCTGATAGTGGGACATAGCCCACTCCGTTGACAATCTCATCACCTAGGGGGCTGAAAGCATACCTTAGGTAATGATAGACTTCATCCATATACTCATTGTTTACATTAATGTAAATAGCCCTTGTTAGAGGATTATAGCTACCATCTGCAATGGTTTCAGCACTTGGTGCTACGAAGTTACCTACATCATTCTGAATAGCTAGGGCAGATAGTACATCCTGTTCTGCAACATAGTATGCAAATCCAAAGTAACCGATAGCATCACCATTAGATTCTAGATAGTTTACAACTACCTCGTCTTCGGCACTGTTAGTGTATCCATCTGGCCTGTTTAGGTCAAATGACTCACCGTTATCGGAATCAGTCAACATTGCTTCCATGAAGAACTCGTATGTACCTGACTCTGAGTCTGCACCTGCAATCTTAATCTCAGATGAAGGGCAAGACGGATCTAGCTCACTCCATAAGTGAGTTGAATCGTCTCCGTCACTGTTAGGAAGAGAGTTAGAATCCCATCCTGTTGCAACTAACTCAGCGGCTGTGTAGTCGCTGTATATCCATCGCACCTGGTCAGTAGTTAGACCTCCCATTCCAGACACACAGACATCTGCTGCTCCACCCTTCTTCACAACAACTGAAAGACCGTCAAGTCCTACTGGAAGTTGAGTTACAGTGATTGAAGTGTCGCCAACTAGACAGTTGTATGTGTATCCATCATCTGTAGATGCTTCTGTACTCTTCCAACCGCGGGACATGTCTCCAATCATTACCTTAGTACCCTTCTCAGAGTTATCACAGACTCGTCCAGCACCTGCTCCGCTTCCGCCACCCTCAATTGTTAGAGTGTAACCAGGACACAGGCTGTTAGTTCCAGAATAGGCGTCTGCCCATCCGTTCATCACAGGGAATACCGTGCTAGAGCCAGCAACAGTTATTGTTTGGTCAGATGCGCACCAGTATGCATCTTTCTGCGCTGATGTCCATACATGATCGTGGTAAAGCTTGGTGATTCTCTGGATTTCCATACTTGCATCACCTCCAGCCGTTAGAGGAACGTACCCTACCTGCTCAACTAGAGAATCTCCTACATCTGAGAAACCGAACTCAAGGAATGGCAAAGTCATTGCTAGATCTGTTGGGTTTATATTTAGATTCATGTAAATGAATCTTCCAAGCGGATTGTAGGTTCCATCGGCAACTGATGTTGGAGATGGTGCAACGTAATTCCCTGCATCATTCTTGATTGCAACTGCAGTTAACTTGTCTTGGTTTGCCTTATAGTAAGCATATCCGAAGTAACCTATTGAGTCGTCATTGGACTCCAGATAGTTGACGACTACCTCGTCCTCAGCACTATTTGTGTAACCATCAGGCCTGTTGCTATCAAAGATCTCACCATTATCAGCATCAGAAAGCATAGCATCCATGAAGAACTCATAAGTACCTGATTCTGAGTCTGCACCTGCAATCTTGATCTCTGCTGAAGGACATGTTGCATCTAGTTCACTCCACAAGTGAGTTGCGTCATTGTTGTCACTGTTTGGTAGAGCCATTGAATCCCAACCTGTCGCAACAAGTTCTGCAGCAGTATAGTCGCTGTATATCCACCTTACCTGGTCAGTTGTTAATCCACCCATGCCGTTGATACATATGTCAGCAGCTCCTCCTTTCTTCACCACTACAGATAGTCCATCAGCAGCTATAGGGAATTGTCCGGCACTGCGTGATGTATCTCCCTTCAGACAGTTGTAAACCCATCCGTTGGATTCAACACTAGCCTCAGATGCCTTCCATCCTCTTGACATATCCCCTATCATTACTGCAGTACCCTTTTCCGAATTATCACACACTCGGCCTGCACCTGCACCGCTTCCGCCACCTTCGATTGTCAAAGTGGTATCACAAGCAGTTTGATACACCTCTGCCCATAAGTTAGCTACCGGGAAGACAGTAGATGAACCTGCTACGCTAATTGCCCCATCTGGGCCGCAAACTATTGAAGAAAGATCTACTCCTCCATCTGCTCCTGCTCTTGACAGCATTAGGAGTTTGTCGTTATCCGGTATAACTACGTATCCAGTACTTGCGACTAACGCAGAACCACTGTCAGAAAGACCAAAAGCCAAGAATGGTCTTGTCTTCTGCATTGCTGATGCATCAACGTGTAGATTCATGTATATTCTGCGTGCCAGAGGGTTGTATTCTCCATTTCCAACTGTTTCAGAGTCAGGATGAATCATTTCTCCATCAGAGTTCTCTACAGCTGCTGCTGAAAGAGCGTCTTTATTTGCATCATAGTACGCATATCCGAAGTAACCAATTGCTGCTTCGTTGGATTCAAGATAGTTAACCACTACCTCATCTTCAGCACTGTTAGTGTATCCATCCGGTCTGTTTGCATCGAATGATTCACCATTATCATGATCTGAAAATACAGTTTCCAAGAAGTACTCATATGTACCTGATTCAGAATCGGCACCTGAGATCTTGATTTCAGCATTCGGACATGAGGAATCTAGTTCACTCCATAAGTGAGTAGCATCATTGTTGTCACTGTTTGCTAATGAATTAGAATCCCATCCGGTTGCAATTAACTCGGATGCAGTGTAGTCACTGAAAATCCATCTTAATTGATCTACAGTTAGGCCGCCCAATCCAGAAACACATGTATCTGCTGCTCCACCTTTCTTCATCACAACTGAAAGACCATCAATAGCTACATCAATCTGTACTGCAGATCTAGATGTGTCGCCTTTTAGACAATCGTAGGTGAATCCATCATCAGTGGATGCCTCAGACGACTTCCAACCTCTCGACATATCACCGATATCAACAGGTGTACCTTTTTCGGAGTTAGCACATACTCTACCTGCACCTGCTCCACTTCCACCACCTTCAACTGTGATTGATACTCCGTTACAATACTTCTGATAAGCCTCAGCCCATAGGTTTGCTACTGGGAAAACAGTACTAGAACCTGCAATCGAAATGTCTCCTGTAGGTCCACAAACGATGGTGCTAGCGTCGAAGCCCGCAATTCCATCGAAATCGGTACTTGTAGGGTCATCATCAAACTCACAAGAACCGTCATCAACCGTAGCAGCCGAATCATAATTATTCGCTGCTGTATCCATACAACCCATTATATCGTCTGTACCATTATTGTTGTTGTCATAAGTACAGGAACCATCATCAGATGTTGCACTTGCGTCATAATTGTTCGCAGTTACATCTGTGCACCCCATTATGTCAATTGGTGCGGGCTCATTGCTATCATCTGAGCTTCCGGCACAACCCGCTAGAGGGACCGTTAGCATCAATATCGTCATTATCCAAAATTCTATTTTATTATTCAAGAGTTCATCTCCTTGACCGGCTGAGCATAGTTAGGACAATGAAAGAGTGGCATATAGACTCGCATACACTATAGAGACTATATAATTAAATCATTTTAGGCTATACACTAATTTTTAATAATCTTCAATATCATATACCTCAAGATCAGGATTACATTATATTGTTAAGCCTCATTATTGTTTAGTCTCATCAGAATGAAGATATCAATCTCTCTAAAATAATACTCCCTTATTTATCTAACATATATATATTAATTTTAGAATTAAGATTAAATCATATTTTATTTAGAAACATAATATCAACAAATATTGCTTCGCAGAGATGTGATTCTATGAATAACAAAAAATTGATGAGTACAGCTTTGATGCTTATAATGATGACTTCAGTCCTAGCGGGCTGCACAGGCGGGAATGCAGATGATGATGTCGAAACCAGTTTGGTCGACCTCCAACCCGCCTCGACAAATGATTGCCCTGATGGCGGAATTTTAATCCACATCGGGATAGATACCAACGAAAATGGTAATCTAGATACGCCAGAGAGAGAGGAAACTCATGCCGTCTGTAATGGTGCAGATGGAGAAAGAGGAATCCGTGGCCTTACAGGTGCATCCGGTGAAGATGGAACCAATGGAGCCAATGGAGATTCAGGACTCCCTGGTGAAAAAGGAGAAAAAGGTGAACCAGGAGAAACAGGAAGTACCGGCCCAGTTGGTGCTACAGGAGCTTCAGGGGCAGACGGAACCCCTGGTGCTGATGGAGAAGATCTTACTCACTGCCTCGCTGGAGATGGAGCGTCGATTGACTATGCTATTATCGAGTATTGCGACGATACTACGACTATATTGGAAGATCGAGGATCATATACATGGTCACTAGTAGGAAGTTTCCACTCTGCACCAATAGGGTGTGACATGGGAGATGACGAGTGTGAGGGATACGCAGAAGTACCAGCTTACGATGTATCCTCACAAAGGGCGTTCGTAGTAAATGCAGTAGACAGTTCGGTTGATATCATAGACATGAGTACACCGAGTTTGCCAACACTCCATCACAGGCTAGTAATTTCCAATGGTGAACCGAACAGTGTCGCTGTCAGCTCTAACGGATTAGTCGGTGTAGCAGTAGCGGTGGAACCAAAACAGAACAATGGGCTCGCAATGTTCTTTGACACAGACGGCACACTTGTGGGATCAGTTACTGCTGGCGCCCTCCCAGACATGATTACTTTCACAAATGATGGTACGAAGGCATTGGTTGCTAATGAAGGAGAACCTAATGATGACTATGATATCGATCCAGTCGGTTCAGTGACTGTGATAGATGTATCCGATACTGCAAGCCTTACAACTATACAGGTTGGATTCACAGCCTTCAATTCACAGATGGCGACACTAGAAGCAAACGGAGTAAGGATATTCGGACCCGGTGCTACAGTTGCTCAGGATTTGGAGCCAGAGTATATTGCAGTTTCTGGTGACGATTCAACTGCAACAATAGTAATGCAGGAGAACAATGCAGTTGCCACCCTTGACTTATCAACCAACGTCATAACTGGAATTCATGCTCTTGGTTTCAAGGATTACTCGACTCTATCGCTTGATTTAAGTGACAGAGATGGAGGAGTCAACTTCCAAAGTTGGGATAATGTCAAGGGAATGTACCAGCCTGACGCAATGACTTCATTCGTTGCTAGCGACGGAATTACCTATTATGTCTCTGCCAATGAGGGAGATGCAAGAGATTATGATGGTTATTCGGAAGAAGAGAGAGCAGATGACCTAAACTTAGATTCTACTGCCTTCCCTAATGGTGTGTCAGATGCCGATCTTGGTCGTTTGAAGACCACTACTGCTGATGACTGTGGCGACACAGATGGAGATGGAGATATAGATTTCATTTGTAGTTACGGAGCAAGATCTTTCTCAATATGGAAGTATGACAGTAACGGAGATTTCATTCAAGTTTGGGATAGTGGCGATGATATCGAACATTTAATGGCAGTTAATAATCAATGGCTGAATTCATATACGGGTTCAAGAAACGATGACAAGGGTTCAGAACCAGAAGGTGTAATCACTGGAGAGTTCGCAGGTAGAACTCTAGCATTCGTGGCCCTAGAAAGATCCGGCGGAGTCATGATATATGACATAACTGATCCCGCTACACCATTTTTCGTTCAGTATGTTTACATGCACGACCATGTATCTCCTGAAGCAATGGCATTCGTATCTGGAGCAGATAGCCCCAACGGAGCTCCAATGCTAATCGTAGCAAATGAAGTCAGTGGTACAGTAGCAGTCCTTCAGCCATTAATCTAGGCTGAAATACATAACGGAGCCGAGGGGCATGTATCCTCGGCTCCTATCAAATCAATAATAATACATTTGAGATTGAACAAGTATTAAACAAATTGAATTCAACAATATCCTGATTTCAAGGACTTATGAATAAACTTGACTAGATTCTCTGTGAGTTTGGATATTCATTAAAATTTCGCCCATATTAATAGAATAAGCACAAATTCTTCTTAGTGATTCAGAAACTCTGTCCAAGAATAGAGCATCCTGTAGGTCAATATCGCTGAACCTCAATTCTTCTTCATATTGGAGTAAGTCTTGTTGTGCAGATATTAG
>CEVW01100775.1_pt1 | contig 13873 bp, 16 predicted proteins | sample 427061 | NCBI WGS metagenome assembly CEVW01 (sample SAMEA2623774, study PRJEB7988) | marine metagenome | biome: marine biome (ENVO:00000447); feature: surface water layer (ENVO:00002042); material: "saline water (ENVO:00002010), including plankton (ENVO:xxxxxxxx)" | depth 5 m
TGTATTACATGATGGATAAAATGAGATTTGCTAGATATAAAATTTAGATGTGTAATACTAATAATGCCTAACCCTGCATGTTGCCCTCATGGTCTTTGGCATATTCAATGCAAGGATTGTAACGGAGGTCCAATATGCATGCATGGTAACTTAAGAGAATTATGTGACCCCTGTTTATATTCCGAGCTTTGTCAGCATAATCGACGAAAGATGAGGTGCCACGTGTGCAGAAAAAGTAATTTAAAACAATCGTCGATATATTATACAGTATGTTCAGCATTGGAAAAAACTTTACCGCCCCAGCTGTCAAAGTTCGTACCGAAGAACGAAAGGTTGAATATCGTCCAAGAACATATAGCCAATTTATCAAAGGACTCCGAGAAAATGAACTCCCTGCCGTGATTGTGCGTCCAAACAAACATATCGCAGTCTTCCAAGAAGAGAATGGTGATTATGGTGATGTACAAATCCCAGAGAACGAACAACTCTGGCAAACGCTTATCGAAAGTGATGCTGATGTCATAGTTGATTCTTCGCAACCTGTTTCCTTGATTGAAAATGTAATTGTGTTTTTCTTCATTGCTTATGTGTTTACTCTTGCTCGTGCTATGTTTGGATCTAGAAGTGAAGGTGGTATGGGTATGCCTAATCCATTTATGAAATCCGCTGATTTTAACATGGAACAGGATGTTGATACTCGGTTTACCGACGTAGAAGGTATTGACTCGGCTAAGGACGAACTTCAGGAAATTGTTGATTTCCTTAAGAAGCCTGAAAGATATTACGACAGTGGTGCTAAAATTCCAAGAGGTGCACTTCTAGCCGGTCAACCCGGTACAGGTAAGACTCTTCTAGCTCGTGCGATTGCAGGTGAATCAAGTGTTCCTTTTATTCAATGTTCCGCAGCCAACTTTATAGAAATGTTTGTTGGTGTGGGTGCAAAGCGTGTACGTGAGCTTTTTCAACAAGCACGTGAGAACCAACCTTGTATTGTGTTTATTGATGAAATTGACGCTGTTGGAAAGCAACGCACTGGTGGAGGTATGCCCGGAAACGACGAACGTGATCAGACTATTAATCAGCTTCTAACCGAGATGGATGGTTTCGATAATCAGACTGGTATTGTTGTGATTGCCGCTACAAATCGTGATGATATTTTGGATGATGCTCTTCTCCGACCAGGGAGATTTGACCGTAAGATTCAGGTTTCTTTACCGAGTGTGAACGGAAGGAAGAAGATTCTCGGTGTCCATGCTCGAGACAAGAAGTTTGCTAGTGATGTAAAGCTGGAGGATATAGCCAAACAGACGACAGGGTTTTCTGGTGCAGATCTGGCCAACCTTCTGAACGAGTGTGCTATTCGTGCGGTAAGGGATGGTGATGGAACTATTACTAAGGACATCGCAGAGAATGTGTTCCAGCGAATCGTCGTTGGTGCCAAGGGTGATGTTAAATATTCTATGCGTAAAAAGGAACTTGTGGCCTATCACGAAGCTGGACATGCTATCATGGGAGTTCTTGTACCCGATTACGATATTGTTCGTAAAGTATCTATCATGCCCCGTGGAGCTGCCGGTGGTGTGACGTTTTTCCAACCTTCGGAGGAAAACGCTGATTCACCCTTTTATACGAAGGAGTATATGATTTCTCAGATCATGGTGGCTCTTGGTGGACGTGCAGCTGAGTCTATCATTTATGGTTCTGACAAGGTTACCACAGGTGCCTCATCTGACTATGCTATGGTATACCAAATTGCTCGTGAGATGGTTACGACCTATGGGTTTGGTAGGAATAATTTTGATTACAGTAACATGTCTCCACAAGCTGCAGCTGATGTGGATATGGAAATTGACGAGATTGTGACATCGTGTTACAAGAACACTATTGTCATGCTTCGCGAAAATAGGGAACAGCTCGAAGAACTTAAGGTCAAACTCATCGACGAGGAGATCGTCGATGGGAAATGGGTGTATGATCTATTTGGTAAAGACATGTGTGACGATTTTGACTGCAAACTCAGTTTCGATAATTAATTTAACGACACCTGTTTAATTTGTCAATGATTTCATCTTTGTATTTCTCTCCAGTAAAATCAGTGAAGAAGTACTTGTTGTGTAAATAATCAAGAGTTTTTGAATCTAGCTGAATAATGTAATTCATACCCATTTTACCCCGTGGACGTATATAACTTTGAGTGTTTTTACTCTGATTTACATCACGATCATATACGAAATTTATGAAATCGAAAAATCTATACTGTTTACTACTTTCTTCCAAGTGAAGTCCAAAAGTTGTCCATAATATATGGGGATTTTCTGTATCTTTATTTGGATCAAATTTAACCAACTTATTACCATCAAACTTCACTGCAACCCGTTGACCCCGCTGCAATTCGAGCAACTTGTTCGTAGCTGATGTGAAGAGGCGTACGTTACGCACGGGTCCACTTTTCATAGTGTTCATATATTTTCTCAAAGCACCAGAGTTTGTAAAGTTCTTTTTCGGTTCACCTACACGATTAAAACGGTTTCCGTTTTGTGAGAACGTTTTAAGTCTGTGCATACGACCATGGTTGATAGCCGAAAGTGCTGTTTGAATAGCTTTTACACCAGAGCTCGCTGTTGGGTGTGGTATACCGAAAACAACTCGGCGACGTAACAAACACCCATCAACATCTCCTCTCATTTTACAACCATTCGTTCCACCACTGGGTATGTGTTTGTTTAGATATTTCAAAAAGAGAGAACCTTCAGTGAACATAGCTACAATCCTCGGATTTCTAAGTATCTTTTTCATAGAAGATACGGAAAGTGTATTGTGATTTGCAGGCCCGTGATATACAGCAACTGGAATTGGGTTATGTTTTTTGTTTCCAACCCTTTTGTTTAATTTGTTAATTAGAGACCTGTACTCATTTGGAACATTTTGTGTCAAGGAGTTTTGTATTTTAGGTGGAAGAGACTTAATATATGTATTTAAACTTTGAGAATTCTGGTTTTTTACATATAATCGCAAAGCGACTTCAGCATCAACATCCTTAAGAAGTTTTAAAAACCTATCATGGATCGCACTTATTTTAAGTAAGAGATGTGTATTCGAACGACCAGTGTTATTTTGTACACCAGCCAATAGTTTTTCAAATTCAGATTTCAAACACATTCTCATTAATTTCCTCGTTTTATCAATATTGACTTCATTTGTTATAGGGAATTCTGTGTAATTTCCACTTTCATCCGCACATAAAGAACGAATATTATCAACTGTATTTCGTATTAACTTACTATCACCTTGGTAAGTAAACCCTGCTAATTTACACATTTCTACTTTGTATTGAAACATCTTTTTTAGTATGGGCATAGGCGATGCATTACCTTTGGTAACGTTACCACGCTTTTCTTTGAATTCTTTCATAAGCTGAAAAAACTCGTACAACTCACCGGGAGACATAAGACCTTCTTCACTAAAACCAGCACCTTCTCGTCTAGGCCGAGTAGAAATAGTTGTATTGGTACGTTGGCGATTATTATTCGGTGTTGTAGTGGCACGTTGGCGATTATTATTCGGTGTTGTAGTGGCACGTTGGCGATTATTGTTCGGTGTTGTAGTGGCAGGTTGGCGTGCATTATATTGTCTTAGTAGATTGTTGAGAGGTCCTCGATTTGACGGTCTTTGAGATAGAGCATTCAATATACCATTAATGCGTGTATTTCGCTCTGTTCTTCCTCTTAGAGCATTTACAACCTTCTGGATGGTGTTCCTATTCAAACCCGACTTTATAAATCCATTTTTCTGATTATTACTTAAAGTAAGACTTCGAATGTAAGCCTCTCTCTGTCCGCGAGGAAGAACACCCGTAGATGACATTCTGATATAACCTGAGAATTTTTTGTCGGGTTATGATAGATGAGTAATAACGTGGAAATGGTCAATGCGTGGTTGTACAACAACGCAATGAATGCCGAACAGAGGGCACGAAATGAAGCTGTGAGCAGGTCAAGGGCCGAAGCAGCTGAAGCTAGGGCCAAGAAAAAAGAGAAGAATGCACGAGAAGCTGCTAACAAGCAGATGAAAGCAGCCCGTCAGGCAGCCGTTGAGAGATCCGCGGCTGAAGCTGCTGCGGCGAGAGCGGCACGAGCTGCATCTAGGGGTGAAACTTCAAATCGTCGTAATAAGACTAACGCCGCTAACAAAGCTGCTAAGAAGGCTGCGGCGAATGCCAAGAAGGCTCAGGCAAATGCTGAAAAAGCTGCGGCGAATGCCAAGAAGGCTAAAACAAATGCTCTGATTCAGAATATAAAGAGACAGTGGATAAATGTCCTATCTAGTACCTTGAACAAAACCGAAAAGAAAAAGAAGGGTACTACAATTTATAGAAAGGCATCCGTTAAACTTCACCCAAATAAAGGTGGTACTGACGAAGATTTTAGACTTTTAAGTAATCTATTCGATGAATTTAAAATGTACGTTAATCTAAACTGACCGAGTATAACACTTAAAGTTATTACCCCTATTATAGATACATAATGGCTACCCTCTGTACACCCTTGCGTATCTACAATACTTCTAATGATCATTCCAAGAAGAACCGAAAGGCGAAACTAGACGCGGCTGTGACTCGGGTCAATAAAGATCGAAAGGTTAGACATTGGCGTCAGTATACTCCAGAGCCTATGGAGATGCGAACCCATAACTTTGCAATGTCTCCTCATACGGCCGATACCGAATGTGTAAGGCAGTTGCGTGAACAGGTTCGACTTTATAAGAACGCAACTAGAAAGATGAAGACACTTGCATTGTGGAATTTGAGGTCCACCAAATCTGCATTGAAGGATGTTCAAGAGATGATTGATGTGATCGAGGATTTATATGGAGATTCCGCATTCGATGAATTTGAAGAAAATCTACCACCTAAGTGAATACTTGTATTGTGATATGTACGATGAACTCACCAAAGGAAACTTTTAAGAACGCCGCATCAATTCTCAGCCTCGTTTGGAGTGTTGGTAAATTGCAAGACTGGCTTCAAAAAAATCAATACTAATGACTTCACCACAAATAATATCAAGGACCGCATCTCGTTTGAATGTCATGAGGCGTCATCTCAATGCACTTGCATTGAATGAGAGTGTTCTATTTCCTACGCCGCAAATTGAACTGGAAGAGCATGTGACGATGAATTCTTCGTATAGTATTCAAGTCCATGTTAGACATGATGAGAAGTTAATTGATTTTGTCACTGAGTTTATGTCCCCCAGTGAGAAAAGAAATGTTTATCTTCGTCAGAAACGTATGATGCGTGAGTTGTATCCTCATTACCTCATTACTGAAAGGCACAATTAAAAAGACGAAAAAAAAGAAGCTTAAGTCGATAGATATATTTGTAATCATATAGAAACATGATCTCTGCAAAACCCCTACTCTCAACCCCCGTGTCTCGTGTACCTTTCAGATACAAGAGACGAAAGATCTCTCGTGTATGTAAAAGTTATTATACCATTGATGAGAACAACACAACACCGTTAAGTGAAACTAATAGGGGTGATCTGTTTCATATTATAACGTTTCACTGTCCTGACAAGGAGGAGGGTATTTATGCTGTTCGTAAACTCAATAAGGATGGTTTACCTATAAATTATATTGTCGCTTGGAGGAATTTTGATGATGCTTTTCGTTACAAGACTCTTCTTGATGCAGAAATGGATTATTCGTCATATATACAATTTGCGTCACGTTTCGAGCTTGACCACATGTGTGAAATTGGTAATTATGCATGTCGTGTAGTGAATGATAATGTTCTAGTAACACCCCCGGGTGAGACTATCAAGACCACTGATTGGGAACGTCGATCAGATTTACTTAATGGTAAATGGTCGGTACGTGAAAAAAATGAAGATCCTCCAGAGTGGCCATAGAAGAATATTTTTATAAATATATGAGCGTTTACCAAAACCGAATGATTCGGGCGATGTATAAAGATGTCTATTTACCGATAGTTTGTTATGCATCGAGGAAATCATTCTACACACAACTTGGATATTGCAAGTGTATGATGCAATGCAAGTTTATGGCTGTTAGGGGTAACGAGGCTCGTGAATTACGACAGAATCGAAACTATCCACACTCCCCACCGGAGAAAGACCCTCAATAATTGTGCTATTCTGAACACAATGATGATCATGAAGATCTGCTACAGTATTGAATGAAATCCAGCACTTATTACATCGAACTGTACCGTATCCATGTAATAATTTTCTATTCAATTCCTTAGTTTCATGTCTTGTCATATGTTCTACAAGATCATCTAAACGTTCAAAATTCTTACCGCATACGTCGCATGAGCAAGTGAAAAATTGTTCAAAGTTTCTACGCGTTTGTCGTCTTTTTCGAAACCATTCTACGATTTCTGGTAGACACATATAGTATAATCGCACAATTTCTCTAACCTAAGTCGAGGTGTATAAAGAAATGGTAACAGTGTCAATTATGGCTTGTATGCAGTATATCGCATTCGACTTCGAGACTTCAGGTCTCCCTGAAGGTCGACGAAATGTAGTCATTACACGTGATAACCTGAAAAACTTTGATACATGTCGTGCGGTCAGTTTGTCTGCCGCCCGCTTTTCACAACGTGGACGTCTTATTGATACTTTTGATGCGATTATTCTTCCGACGGATTTCACTATCAGTCAAGAGTCCATCAATGTTCACGGGATTACTAATGAAAAGGCTTTGCAAGAGGGTCGACCATTTACCGAAGTCTTCACTGATTTCATTAAGTTTATTGGTCCACGAACCAAAACTATGGTGGCTCACAATGCTGCTTTTGATACGAGTGTCCTTCGATCCGAGATTATTCGTCACAATCTGAACATGAACCTGATTGATGATCTCATCTTTCGTTGTACTCTTAAATTGTACAAGGAGCGATTTCTAAAGCCCATTCGCTTGGGTGTGTTGTACGAGGAGATCTTTGGCACAGAGTTTGAAAATGCTCACAACTCCCTTGCCGACTGTATCGCATGTGGAAAAGTGTACCCTTTTGTGATTGGTAACACGAAATCGTTCAAACCTCTTGGTATTCCGCGAGTTATCATTGGTGCCTCATCTGTTTCTACAGCCATTGGTATCGGTTTCAAGAGACAAGCTGAGTACCTTGCCGACCTCTGGAAGAAGTATAGCCCAGACACCTTCGAAAGCCAGACGAAGGAGGAGAAAGCCTTGGAGATTTTGGCAACCAACGACGCATCTCGTAAGATCCTTGAAGATGCAAGATCCTTCAAGTCCGAGAGGAGTGATGATGTAAACCAGAAGATACGATCTATCTTCTACCAGGTTGAGAGATCCGGTATTGCCCCCTCTGACATGGCTGCGGCCAAGGAGTATCTTAATAAGACTCTTTCTACCAATCATGGAACCAAGAATGAACACAAGACGGCTAACTCTGATACGGCTAAGTTGTTTGAAGATGATACGTATTACTCGCTTGACATTTGTGAGATTGAGGGTACGAGGTACCAGATTTGCGGACGAATCGACAGGATTCAGATGAATGAGGATGGGTCGAGGACGTTGGTTGAAATCAAGAATAGGACGAAGGATCTATTCAGGCGTGTGAGGGATTACGAAGAGGTTCAGTGTCAGACGTATTTGCAGCTACTTGGTGACATCGAGTTCTGTCGTTTGATTGAACAGTACAATGAGGAGAAGATGAGTTATATGATTCAGAGAGATGACGAGAAGTGGAAAAATGAAATTTTTCCCAAGTTAGTGAATTTCTGTGAAGTTTTCCATGACATGTTGAGCAAATAGAAAATCTGAGTTTTAATTAAGATGTCTAGTCGGAGGAATAATACTTCGCCAATGAACATTAATCAGGGTAACACAAGTAGGTTGATACCCACAAATTATATGAATGTAAACCGTGTTCCGTCGGCTATTTTGAAGAAACGTAAGCGTAACACACGTAATAATGCTGGCAGAAAACCAAAACGCGCGGACTTATCCATGATTGCCGAGATTGGAAAGGTTTCAAATGATAAACTTAATATTCGATTACCTAGACGCGTTGTAAAAGAGTTGAGAGAGTTGAACGATAAGTCATCCAGGGATAGGTGGGAATATGCTGGTAGGATTGAGTTTAGACCCAATACCAACAGAACAATGGTCAAATTTAACAATCCCACTAGACTTACTTCACAGTTAAGAGCTGAAATTACTGCAGAGACCTATCAATTACTGTATAATTCATACATTGCATACCACACTCATCCAACTGCTTACACTCTAAACAATATGAAAAATAACAATTCTATGAACCTGAATAGAGAAAATAATGTACGTAAAATACTCGTGACACTTCCAAGTGGTGCAGATATGTCGACATATATTGCTACTTACCCAAATATGCAGGCTAACATTATTTCAGATGAGCATGGTTATTACGTAGTTGATTTGATTGAAACTACTGGTCGAGAAAAGCCTTCAGCAGATGAAGTCAACAGAACAATGTCGTGGTTTCGTGATCAGGATTACCTCAGGTCTAGATTTAGATCTATTGGTGGTTATGAATACTTCGAAACTACATTAACTGAATGGAAAAATTTAATAGTCCGTGAAATGAATCCATTCATGACTAGACTTTATGGTGTATCTATCAAGTATTATGGATACAATGACGAACCGGCTGTGATCACATTGGCTCGTACGTAAAATAAATTTATGTTACCATAGTAAGAATGTCAGCCGGTGAAAATGTGGCGACTATTACAGCCCTTATGACTATCGTATTTAGTATGATAGTCTTAGGATGGGCTTTGTTTTATAAATGCACTGATTCGACATTCAAGACTGATGATTTGGCTGTCGAAAAATGCTTCTCTTTTTTAGCTGTACCTAAAAAGGAAGAGCCAAAGGTTGTAGAATCGAATGAACCTGTCGCATTCTTTTCAGACTCTGGTCCAGGTGTTAGTATGGTTGAATCTAATAATGTAGATGATGATACCGACGATATTATGGATCAAGATAGTATTAAATATATGAGACGTTTCCGAGAAGCTAGGACTAAAGTGACTTCTGATACATTTTTTGACGTTCGTGCTGCAGATGTATACAATTGTGCAAAAATATGTGCTACCGATGAAATCAAAATAGACGAGGATGATCCGGAAACGGAACAATGTGGTGGATTTACTACCGAACTAGAAGATTCAACGCCGGATGACGGGCGTGTTATGTGTCGTTTGTACAAAAAAGATAACCTAAGTGAAACCGGAGTACGAAGTTACGCAACTGTTTCTTACATAAGAAAATAATGGATAGTATCATCAACGAAATCGAATCACTCATTGACATTGTAAGAGCTTTACACCCCGCGAAGGTGGTTGAAGAACCAAAAAAGCGTGTAAAGCGTATCAAGGAAGTGAAACGCATACCCATTCACAATCATTCGATCGACGAAATGTTTCACCAGGATTGTGAATTGTGTAGAACGCATGGAAATGTTTTCAATGTGGAGTTACCCGACGTATGTTTCGAGGTAATGTAAAAATAAAATGTGACGTAAAAATAAGAATGGCACAGGGAGCTATAATTCTCATATTATTTGCTTTCTGTGTATGTCTATCATGCATATCTTCTAGTGCAGTTGGTAGTGGTGTATTCTATGCCTGTAGTGACGGTACTATGTCACCAGGGGAATTCGACTTTAATAAATGTTTGAATTTTGGAACAGATGACGTCCTTCAGGGAACTGATGCCTTAACTGGTTTGAATCTTAGTGACGACAGTTCAGACGAACCTGCGTCAACGGATTTAATGGGTGGGGCATCTGACACTTTAGTGCCTGATGGACCTGTGGACGTTGACGAGGCGAGTGGGGACGCTGAATTCTTAGATTTCTTTGGTCAGGCGTCTAAAGAGTACATTGATGGTCAGGGTACACTGGCTACGGGAGTTAATACAAAGGCGGCATGTGCACGTGCTTGCTATAATGACGAGGTTCCTATGAAAGATGAGCTTGATAAATGTATGGGCTTTATATCCGATGGACGTAGTAGGTGTATTTTATACCCTTCCCAAGATAAGGTAACTGGGACAAATTTACCTGGACGTGAGAAATCGTATACTCTCAAGCGTCCCAAGGATGGAGCGGTCACTTTCCACACGTTTAACCAAAAGGCTTTACAAACCAATTACCAACTGGATGGTGGACCCAAAGAATTTGGTGGTGGTGGTCGTAGTCACGACGTCGATTGTAAAGATCCTCAAACTGGTCATGACGGTTTATTGACTGGGTTTAAGTTTAATCCTCGAGGGACTGACATAAATGTTGCGTACAATTGTCTATTTAATAATTCGATCTCGCGGGAGACGCGACAAAATACTACCTCCCATGGTCCGTCTGGTTCGAAACACGAATGTAACAAAGACCGTAATGAATTTAACTATATGTCTGGTCATGACATGAATTGTGGCAACACCTTTATTGTTAGGTGGAAGCATAATCAATGGTCTCAATCGATGGCTGTGGATTATAATTGTTCTAAACAGGCAACAGCTGACCCACTTGGGTGTGAGGACTTGGAAACTGATGGAAATTTTGGTAGAGCTTGTAAAGCTTCTGATATGGCTCCTTACCCAGTAAGGTGTCCGGCTAATAAAGCTCTAACAAGATTTGCATGGAATGGTGATGGTAAAATTGTGTTTACGTGTTGTCCTAAACCCGCACCAGGGATGGCGGAAGTAGGAACATCCGCCTCGAACACACAAATAGCTGCTGACCAACAGGCTGCCGCCGATGCTGCTGCCGCTGCTGCCGCTGCCGGTTCGTGTACAAAGACAGGAGGTGGTCACGGATGCAGGAGTCGGAACTGTCCAGGAAAATCAACAGCAGATTCGTGTAATTCAACACCCTGTTGCACGTGGGTGGCGGCGAGTTAATAAGTGGATTTACACCACCATTCATTTAGACCCAGATACTCAAATACGAGATGTATCAGGGCACCAGCAATAAATAGTGCAATCATAGGATTTTTAATAAAAATGGAAAGACCATAAAAAAACATAAGATTCATAATACCAATCACGATGGCTTCAAACATTACAGTTTGCAGGGATCGCATTTATAATAAGTTTAGAATAAAATATCTGTTGATAATAATAATGAATGGTGTCGTTTTAGCACTTATGTTACTTTTAGTCTTATTAGTAATAGGTGCTGTAATTTACTTTACCCAACTACAGGAAACCGAGACTGAAGATGAAGATACCGATACTGATTTTGCTCCAGTTGAAACCATCCAGGAAATTCCAGAATCGGATCCAGAACCAGACCAGGATGAATTTGATATTGTAAATGGTTGGATTTATGATACCAAGTATAATTACAAACTTGGAATAAAGGAAGATGGAACTCTTGGTGCTTCGGAATACAATGCTGAAACACCTGACCAAACTTCTAAATGGTCGTTTGAACCATCTGGCACGGGTTTCCACATTGGATCTACTAATGGTAAATTCCTGAAGATCACATCAGCGAGTGCTGCTCTTACTAGCAAGGCCACTGGTACTGCTAAGATTAAGTTAAATCAAACTGATAGCGGATATACACTTTCCAACAGCACGAAGAAATACTTCATAAAACTCGAAAAGTCCAAGATTACGATAGTTCGAGATGCGGCTTCTGCTTCTACGTTTATGATAGATGCCAGTCAGTATTACATTAAGAACTACTCATCTGATAAGCATAGTAGTGGAGCGGGTGGGGCTTCGGTAATTGATACTCTGTCTAACTTTGGTGTATCGTGTGCGTCTGGTGTCATCTCTAAACTCGGTATGTCAAAACAAGGAAGTAAATACCAGTACGATTATGGGTGTGTCGAGGGAGAAGCTACATCTGGCGAACTTCTTGGTTCTACAGAACTAGTGGAAACTGAATTAACGAGTCTGGAAGGTTTAAGGGGTCCTGGTTTCCAGGTGAAATGTGAAGAGGGGGCTTTAGCTAATTTCAAACTACTTGATGCGGGTGAAGGAAAAGCGTCTTATGAGTATGACTGCCGTGATGTTGCACTTGGTACCGAGGAAGACAAGGTTACATCCGGATCTTTTGATTTTGGTACCATGGAGAATGAACCAATTTTAGAGTCCATTGTTGGATTATCCGATCTTAAGTGCAAGGAAGGACATGTACTTACAGAATTTAAATATACACAAGGAGAGGGTGAAGGTAACGCGGGTAAAACACAGCTATCTGGAATTTGCAAAAAAATAGCAGCCTAAGTCGAGGCAAACTAATGAATGATTAAGTAAAAATGAATCCAGAGGAAATTGTCAAAGTAACTGAGCTTGTTCAAGTGTTGCGTGATGAGGTCGCACAATTGAAGAAGTTTTTGAACCCCATCGAACATTGTGGTGGGACTACAACCAAGGGAGCACCATGCAGGAATAGATGTGTTCCTGGAACCAAATTCTGTAAAAAACACACAGTTGGTTTCAAAAAAGTGGTTCCAGTTTCTGAACCGGAACCAGAAATTGAGAACGCCGATTCTGACTTTGAAAAGAAGTTGACTGCTTTGATTCAGAGTGAGAACAAAACATTCGACTGGGCAGACAGTGACATTGACGACGACTGTCTTCCTGAACTCGGTAAAGAATTTGTTGTCTAATGATAAGATGGCAGAGTTATTGATTCTGTTTTTGATACTATTGTGTATTGTGTTGATAGTATCAGGAATCATGTACAAGTGTACTGATGGTACAATGAATGCTTCTGATTTTTCATTTAAAGGCTGTTTCAGTTTTGGTGATGGGTCGGATGATAAACCTCAGGAGGATAAAAGTGCTACAGAAGAAGTTACAGCGAGTCCCTTATTATCCGATAGTTCTTCGATGGGAAGCTTAATAGGTTCTGGTTCCGTAGACGGTGATGAGGGTGATATAGATTATAGTTCTTATATGGATTATTACACTAGTAGTACAAAAGGTGTAAAAGCACGAGAGGATACATATCAGATATGTCGTGGTATTCTTGAGAATAAAGCAGGTGGATGTGGTGCAGATCCTGTAATGGTATCCAATGATGTCAAGATATACACGGATTACGTAGATGTAGATGCGAAAAATGGGGTAGGAGAATGTGCTAAAATATGCTACGATCAAGATGATACGATAGACGGCAGATCTTGTAATGCTTTCAAAATGAATGACGACAATAAAACGTGTAGATTGTATTGGAGTCAAAGTGAGAGTGGTGGGGATGAAAGTAAAAAAGTATACAGGTTAAAAAATCCTAGACAACCATTTGACCACGAATCTGAAGTTGAGTCCGAACTTCAAAGTGGTAGTAGTGTAGTGACATTTTCCGAAAAAAATTATGGTGGTACAAAAACCGAGTTAGGTATTGGACAACACAACATAAGGGCTGAATCTATTATAGTCCCTGAAGGATTCTGTGTTCATGGTTATACGGAAAAAAACCTTCAAGATGATCGTTTTGGTGATGCATTTTCGGGAATGATTTCGAGTCGTAGCATAACTTATGATTCAGGATATGACACATCTATAAAATCACTTAATATAGGAACATGGGCAGATGGTATATGTACATATTATCCTATAGATGCAACTGCCGCTGAAGAACATGGTAGTGCCACTTTATCCGCTCTACAACCAGATTCTGGATCGAGTTGTGTACGAGGAATGGCACCTTCTTCACAGGGTATTACCCAACATAATGAGTTCTGTGATTCAAATGGTGTTGTATGTGATGGACTACCATATGATCAATGCACTGCTGGTACAAATAGAGGAAGATGTTGTTCATGGGAATAAATCAAATATTGGATGAGAAGTTGTAGATTGTATGGAATATTAGTGA
>CEVW01019711.1_pt1 | contig 13866 bp, 20 predicted proteins | sample 427061 | NCBI WGS metagenome assembly CEVW01 (sample SAMEA2623774, study PRJEB7988) | marine metagenome | biome: marine biome (ENVO:00000447); feature: surface water layer (ENVO:00002042); material: "saline water (ENVO:00002010), including plankton (ENVO:xxxxxxxx)" | depth 5 m
TCCATGTCGCGCAGGCAAGCAGCCATCCGACGGGAGGTGTAAGCGTTGCCACCAGGTGCGATCAGCGCAGGCTGTTGAGCAAACAGCTGACGGGCAGCATTGGCAACGATGGTCGAAGCGTTGCTGGAGATCCGGCTCACAGCGTCCAAACGCTTGTTGCTGTCGGAGACGACGGCGGCGAGAGCATCAATCTCACTGGTGCTGATGAACTGTCCCCGGGCGTCTGCCTGGGCGACAACCTTGGTGAAGGCGTCGAACATTTTGAACTCCTCTTGGCTGCGTCTAAGTGGGTATCACAGATACCAGAAGGACATCTTGAGAAGGTCCCTGCTGGGTCTCCCAATATTCTCTCGAAGTGGACTGGAGCCTTTCGACTGCTGTTCATAATGCTTAACCCCCTCTCTGACACAGGGATTTTGCGGGCCTTCCGTGATCCACCAAGGATCAGAGGTCGAAGAGCACCGTATGGATGTAGTTCTCGGTCCAGTCGCTCCCATGGAACCGAGTCAGCATGCCCCGGGCCGGATCTTTCTCTGCTCTGTAATCGGTATAGCGCCGTTGTCCTGCAAGTAGGTGGTCGCGGCGATCGTCGCTGACTGGTTTCGCTGCTTCGGCTAACTCCAGATAAAGGCTGAGGTAGTCGTTGAAGGCTGGGCGTACGACGCTGTCGATGAGTTGGTCGCCTTCCTCTCCAAGAGGTAAGCGCGTCCAGAGAAAACCTGGAGAAAAGAAGGGTTGAGCTTCTTCAGGGATCGGCCCACCATCGGGAAGCTTGGAGCGCCAACGCTCAAAAATCGGAATCAGTTTCTCCCAGACATGCTTGGTGTGGGCTTCATCCGATTTGTCTGCAGGCTGAAGATCAAGGGCGAGAAGATGGCCAGACGGCAGTGTGACGAGATCTCCGCCAAAAAATGGAAGGTCAAACCTTGCCGATGGATTGATGACGAAATTCAGAACTGATGCTGCAGCTCCCCCATACACACAGGCTGCTCTCACCTGGCGAAATTTGTCTGTTTTGCATGCCCAGGTGGCGGTGGTCACCGTGATTGGTTTTGCCTTTGAGCCCGTTTGGTCTTGCTTATATAAGAAGTCGTTTGCGACTGGGTAAGGCTCAAGATTCAGCGGTTGAAGGGCTTGGACTGCATCCTCAAGAAAAGGTTGCCAACCCCAGCCTGGAATGTTGACGGAATCAGTGCTGCTGTGGCGTGTAGTGGTCATGACTGGCCTGAGGCAGGAAAGAGGAACTCGTGCAGGAATTGGTCAGACCAGTTCTTGCCGAAGTGGCTGGTAAAAAGCCCATGGGCCGGATCGCGTTCAGCGCTGTATACGTCGTAGTTCTCTTGCAATCGCTTCACTTCGTCCGCGGCGATCGTTGCTGGGGTGTTCTTCGCCGCATCATGCAAGGCCCAGTACGCCTTCAAAAAAGCACTAAAGGCCGGTGGAAGTGACGTATGGGCTTGGTCTGCTCCGCCACGACAAAACAGCAGCCAAGAGGAGAAATATTGATTTGGATCGAAGGACCGCATGGTCTCTTCGCCATTGAGGTCTGGAAATTGACGATTTAAAGCTTTAAGCCCGTCGAAGTACCGATCGAAGTAGGCCTCGTTTTGAACAAGCGGTTGAAAATCTAGAACTGCGACCAGTTTCTGTCTGGCGCCAAACCACAGCAGGTCAACACCCATCAGTGGGTGATCAAAGCCGTAATCGGGATAGGCCACAGAATTCAAAACCTGCAGACTGTCGCCCGCATCCAGGCGGGTGACGCGCCAGCGGCGAAAGCCTGGGACTTGCCACAGCCAACTCCGAATCACGCTGGTTCCTTTTGCTGAATGGCATTCCGCTAGGCCATCAGGAACCTCAGCCGGTACTCCTCCCCGTGCGGTGATGTCGGCGTGTAATTGGTCGAGAAAAGGATCAAACACGGCTAATTCCTCGCGGTTTCGGAAGGAGAAGCATCAGCTCGTGCTCTCGCGGCGGCTGATAGCTCAACAATGTCGGACTGGCTTGGGCAGCGAAATTCTGTGCAATACGTCGTCATGGCCACACCGTCTAGCAACTGGATCGAACTCACGCGCATCCTGATCTGGTCACTCACGAACCAGCAGCGTTCGATTCCAACGTTGGTGTCGTAGCGGGTTTTGATGGTGAGCACGCCATCGTCTGCGAAGTAATAGGTGCTGACAACCGATTTTTTTTCGACATATCCTTTATCTCTCAGTAAAAAGCCCTTTGTTGGGTCATCTGGGTTGGGTGCATCAACAACGACCGCTGCGTAATCGTCGTTTTGGGCTTCTTTCATCAGGTTGCTCTCCCACCAAAATCTTGCGCCTCCGTTGGTTTCGCTTGAACTGATATTCAGAGCTTGGCAAACGTTTTCAACAACAGGATCTGTCGAATCAAATGGTTCAATGATCAAATTTGAATCGGCAAACTCATCATCTTGGCTATCCAAATGATGAACAACGCGTCGATTCAGCCATGTGCCACGGCTCGCCTCAAAGAAGTCCGCCATTGTCATTGGTGGAGAAACCAGAGGCTTCATGAGCTCAGGGCCTGGTTGTCGCGCTGATGCTTGAGTTGACTGAGGATCTCATCAATCCGCGTTAATTCTGGATGCTCATTGACCGTTGCATCGATTTTCTTTTGGGATAATCGAAGTTTTTTGCCTAAGCCGATCACATCGTTATAAAGACGCTCTCGGTAAGCAGAAAGTTCATCAATTGACTCCTGCAGTTCTTCTACTGATGGCGCCTGATCAGCTTGATCCGTCATTCGGACTACTACTAAGAAAACCAGTTTTGGAAGAGTAACCCGCCAGCCTTCTTTAAAGAGCCTTCAGCGTTGCGATTGGTGATCGACTGACGAAGGCGGCTGCCTCAAAGGATGATCCGTGGGTTTGTTGGCCGAGTTTTAGAGATAAAACCTCGATACCACTGGATGGACGTTGAAGCTCAGAAGATGACGAACTTTTGCGTGATCCGCAGATCCACTGCCACTGCTCGGTTCAACCGGTTTACCTTTCTAGAGCGCTTCAAGTCCTTTGAGTTCATTAGTCGCTGGTCAAGGCTTCTTCGTTGAATGCTTCTCCTTCGACTACTCGCGGCACCAGAAGCCCCCCTCCCCCTAAAACTGTCTGGCCCCAATGCTCGACGCATTTTCCCGTTCGGTCGTCAGCGCTGACGCCAAAACTGCACCTGTCGGTGGTAGCGACCTCGCTGGTCTGCGCTCCTATGTCAGTCAAGGCAACAAGCGTCTTGACGCTGTTAACGCCATTACATCCAACGCCTCCTGCATCGTTTCTGATGCAGTAACAGGCATGATTTGCGAGAACACAGGCCTGATCCAGGCTGGTGGTAATTGCTATCCCAACCGCCGCATGGCAGCTTGCCTGCGCGACGGAGAAATCGTTCTGCGTTACATCAGCTACGCCCTGCTGGCTGGCGATGCATCCGTGCTCGATGACCGTTGCTTGAATGGTCTCAAGGAGACTTATATCGCCCTGGGCGTTCCTACCCAGTCCGCAGGTCGTGCCGTCGCCATCATGAAGGCTTCTGCCACTGCTCACATTGGCGAAACCAACACCCCAGGCTTGGGTGGTAAGCGTTTCCGCAAGATGGAGACCACACAAGGTGACTGCTCCGCTTTGGTTGCTGAAGCCGGTGCCTACTTCGATCGCGTGATCGGCGCCATTTCCTGAACGGTCTTTCTCGCCTTCTTCTTAGACACTCTCCCTCTTAAAGGAATCCAACAATGAAGTCTGTCGTTACCACCGTCGTGACTGCTGCTGACGCAGCAGGTCGCTTCCCCTCTCAGAACGATCTCGAGGCTGTTCAGGGCAATATCCAGCGTGCAGCTGCACGTTTGGAAGCTGCTGAAAAGCTTGCTGCTGGTCTGGACGCTGTGACTCGTGAAGCGGGCGATGCTTGCTTCAACAAGTACGCCTACCTCAAGCAGCCTGGTGAAGCTGGTGAAAACCAGGTCAAGGTGGACAAGTGCTACCGCGACCTCGGCCACTATCTGCGCCTCATCAACTACTGCTTGGTTGTTGGCGGCACCGGCCCTCTCGATGAGTGGGGCATTGCAGGTGCACGTGAGGTTTACCGCAGCTTGGGACTTCCCACCGGCCCCTACGTCGAAGCATTGACCTACACCCGCGACCGCGCTTGCGCTCCTCGTGACATGGGTCCTCAGGCTCTGAATGAATTCAAGAGCTACCTGGACTATGTGATTAACGCTCTTTCCTGAGCTCACATCACATCGAATTGTCCTTATGGGGTGCGTAAGCACCCCATTTTTATTGCCCTTATTCTTTAGCTCTACTTCATTTTTTCCAACTGGTTGATCGAAAGATCTAGTACGTTGCGAATAATTTGATCGTTTTCAATTGCGATTCGGCCCTTCAGGTGTGGAATCGAATTAATGGCGCCTAACTTCATCAGCGCCAGAGCACTATTTTTTCGAACCCAATTGTCAGGGTCGGATAAGGCTGGAATAAGTAGTGGTTCGGCCCATTCAGAATCTTCGAGTTTGCCTAATAAAGTTGCTGCTTCGGAACGAATTTCTGAACAAGGGTCGCCCAATGCATTGGTGAGTAATTCCTTCGCTTGGCCATCATCGAGCGATTGTATTTGACTTCCAAGGGCTGAAATTGCGGCTTTGCGAATACGATTATTGTCTGAACATGCAGCCTCACGAAGTGCATCAGGGGCGCGATCTCCAATGAATGCCAGAGCCCAGTTCGCGAGCCCTATTTGCATTTCTGAGCTTTCAGGATTTTCCAATATGGCTAGGATCTCACCGACTGCCTCTGCTCCAATAGCAGCCATTGCACCCATAGCAGACCCTTGAACAACCGAATCAGGGTCTGAGAGAAGAGCCGAAACAAGGTCTGGCAAGCTTGATGGATCTGCAATTAATGTCAGCGTTTTTGCTGCGGCTCTTCTGACGGTGACTTGGTCACTCATTATCATCGCCTGACATAGCGCAGGGACAGCGACCTTCCCAATCGATCCAAGGCTGTCTGCAAAACGAAGGCGTAGTAGACCACGTGGATCACCGAGTCCAGCTACCATCAACGAAATTGAATTTGGATCTGAGTCGATCGCCAATCCCGCTTTCAATTTCTCTTTGAGATGAGACGCTAAATCCAGTGCCTCAGCTTCACTCAGCTGTACACCATTTGGTACTTCAGACTCCATTTGAGTTTCAAGCTCTTGTTTCGAATTCTGGGTTGGCTCTATTGCCACTTTTGATCAAGTTGTTCTACCTTCACAGACCTTAGTCGTTAGCCATGACAATTTTTGTTCTCTCTCACAATCTCCAGCTTGAGTCAGCTGTTGTCCCCTCGATTTCTGCTGAGGATTTAGCACAAGGTCTTTTAAATAGCTCCAGCTTGATCACGGAAGCGGATGCTTTGAGCCATCCACATTGGTTGGTGAGAATTGAATCTGCTTTGTCTGCGGATGCAATGGCGAATGAACTCGTGAAGGCGTGGAAGCAATATCGTCTAAACCAAGGTCATTCCACAGAGCATCATTGGTTGGCTTTGGGGGGAAGGAAAGATACAGAGGGCAGCCCTGGATCACCACTTGTAGCTGGTAGTTGGGGTGTTGATGTCGTTGAATGCAGTGATCCCGATGCTTTTTTAGAGAGTATTAACTGGAATGCCTTAAAAAGTGGACGTCCTTCCGATGCAGTGTTTGAGGTGAAACACTAAATCTTTAAAATCAAGAGTTCTTGCGTTGACGACGGCGAGATGCGGGTTTCTTGCTTGATTCTCTTTTTTGTGGAGCAGGTTGAATTCTTTTTGACTCTTTTGTTTCAGGAGCCGCAAGTTGAGTGGCTGTCGAAACACTGTGAATGCGAAAACCAGTGCGATGCATCACTCGCATGCCACTACTGAGATTATTAAAAGGAACTTTGAAATGTGTTGCTAATGATGGTCTTGACCGGTTCAAAGCACTGACTTGAACGGTAAATTGTGTGCCGGAAAAAGGGCCCATCTTCCAGATTGAATTTTGATAATTTTATGGCTTATTTGGTGGCAGACAGAAAGTGTTACCTTTATTAATCACTTTGAGATTGCTAAAGCTTTATTTTGCTATGATTGAATAAATTCATACATAAGCTTATATCTTGATGGTTGGTCGTTTTGACAATATTCATCCTGAGCTCACGTGTGATCATGCACTTCGGATTTTAGCTACTCCAGTCGAAAAGCTTGAATCGCAGAGCGATCTTTATACAGCCGCATCTCATTTAATTAATTGCCCTGGAAGTCGTACAGAGTTGGCTCTCATGGCCGTGCTTGACCATGCTTCTGATGAGCAGGCTGTGAGAATTGCGAAGCGAAAAGGTGTCGAGGTTCTAGCACGACTTGGTTGCTCTTCTGCTATATCAGCGATAGGGCGTTGCCTGTGGTCTGACGATATTTATTTGGTTGAAAACTCTGTTTGGGCTCTTCAGCAGTTGAATTGTGATGATCCTACTTTAATCGCTCAGTTGCTTAACCTTCTTGCAGATGAAAAACAAAATCAACGCGTTTTAATTCAATGCCTTACAGGCTTGAACGTTGAGCGTGCTCTCGATTTAATCAATTCTCTTCAAGAATCTGAGATTCCAGGAGTTCGGGGAGCCGCAATAGCTGCAATTGCACAACTTACGAATGATGCATCCAATGTTTTTAAGATTGTCGAACAGTTAACTCTCCCTAATCAGATGGATCGTCAATGTGCTGTTCAAGATCTGATTGATATAGGCGCTTCAGGCTTTCTCACATCGATCGCTTCGGCGCCAATCTCTCCAGCATTTCGCATGCGTGCTTTTCGCAAAATGTTAGGTCATAAAGATTCGGCACTATTAGATGCATCTACTTTGTCTTTGATTGATAGTATTTTAGTAGATGACCCCTCTTGTATTAATATTGTACATAAGTATGATCAGCCGCCGGGTTATAATTTCTTGCTGAATGATTTGTTCAATACAGACTTCAGTCGTTGTTATTTGGCTTTGATGGGATTGCGTGAATGTCCTTCCGAGGATCTATGGCCACTCATTGAGGAATCGTGGGAGGGCGAAGCTCATAATGATTATGGGGCTCATTACTTTTTTGTGCACTTGTTGGGATCACGTTCAGATTGGCCACAACCAGTTTTTGATCATGTGCTTAAGATTGTTAAGGAATCTATTGTTAACCGTAGGCCCCAATTTCGAAAAAGTCGTGCTGCTGCGATTCAGGCTTTTCAAAACCTTTGCCCTGATCTATTCATCGATTCTTTCCCTCACTTCCTTGATGAGAATTTAGATCCACCTTGGGATTGCCGCTATGCGACTGTCATGTGTGTTGATAGGATTTCTGGAGTTGATAAAGTTGTGAAAGAAGAGATTTTTAATCGTTTTATTGGAGACTCTGACTCGTTTGTTCGGGCTCGAGCGGCTAAATCGTTGGCCAACTCAACTGAGTGATGAGGTGGGTGTGCGGCATGGCCATGATGCATGCTGCTAAAGTCTAAATAACTTAAATAGCTAAAGATATGAGCTCTTCATCACGATCGTTTGATTCTCTAGTTCAAGATCTTAAGCATCCAAATCCGAACATAAGAGATGAAGCATGTGTCTTGATGGCTGAGAACTATCAAAAGCTGGCGATGCCCTATCTCTTCACTCTTTTGCATGATCCTGACCCAGCTGTGTATCGCACTGCTGTAAAGGGTCTTGGCACGCTGGGTCATTGCACGCTGCCTGATTTAATCCAACTCTTCAAATCGTCTGATAATGGAACGATAAGAGCATGTTGCATTAAAGCGCTCGTTCAAATCTCAGTTAATTATCCTGACATTGCTTTCCCATTAGATGTAATTGCAATGTTAGAGAAAGCGTTGGATGACTCTAGTCCAGTTGTAGCTCAGTCAGCATTGATGACTCTTGGATATTTGTCTAAACATGATTCGGAAAAAAATCGTGTAATACCTCTTCTAATCCAAGCCTGTGATCGCTCAAATATTGCACATGTACAGGGTGCTGCCATGGCTTTGGCGGAGCTCGATTCCCCTCTAGTATCTAAATGTTTAGAGAAGCTGGCGCTTGATGAATCAAAAGATCCACTTATTAGAGAAGTGGCACAGGCTAGTCTTGCAAGGCGAGAGAGTCTCAATTTCGCTTGATTGTTGCTATTCAATCTTTTTGAGTTGATTGATTGAAACTTCGATCACTGACTTGGCTTGATCATTACGCTCTAAAGAAAGGGCTTCATGTAAGTTGCTAATCGAAGAGACTGCTTCTGTTTTCATTAAGGCTAAGGCTGTGTTAATTCTTACTTGACTGTCTTCGTCTTTTAGTAGCCTGCAGAGTTCATGGATTATTTCCTCGAGCTCTAGAGTCTTCCCTGTAATTGTTGCAGCCTCAGCGCGTACCTCACTTGCATCATCATTTAAGGCTCGAATTAGCAGTTCTTTGGCATGATCGTTCGTGCCTGAATGAACTTGTTCGGCCAGTGCTGTAAGGGCCGCTATTCTTATCTCAGGATTATTTGATTGGGCCGCTTGGTTGAATGCATTAGGAGCATTTGATCCGGCAAAGCTCAAGGCAAGGTTAATCAGACCAACCTGAAATGCGCTGCACTGGTTATCAGTCAGTATTTCTAGTAGAGATTCAATCGCAGGTTCCCCGATGGTGGCCATTGCGCCAGCCGATGAGCCTTGTACGACAGGGTCGTCATCTGTTCGAAATGCCTCAATTAGATTTGGTAATGCTACTTTGCTACCAATAATATTCAGGGTTTTCGCAGATGCCCGTCGGATCAAAACATTGGGACTGTTCTTCAGGGAATCGCAAAGTAAGGGAATAGCTGCCGCCCCGATATTTCCCAGACTTTGTGCAAAGGTGAGCCGCAGAGCACCTCGTGGATCCCCGAGCCCGGCCACCATCTTTTGGATTGATTCTTGATCTGAACTTGGTACTATCTGCTCTGCAAGTTTTAGTTTTAACTCCTCTGCTAGTTCGTACGCTTCTTGCTCAGTAAGTTGCTCTGCCGCATTGATTGGATGACTAGATGCTTCTGCGGCCACAGTCCCCTTGAGTGGTGTGTTGATTCAATCTAGTTCATCATTTTTAACGCCGGACCCTTTTGTTGTAATGAACGACGGTCATAAAAAACCCCTCCATTTAAATGGAAGGGTTGAGGTTGTGTGCTTGGTTTCTCTTGATCTTTAACGGATCAGAAGTGACAACCAAATGGGCGGAAAGGTACGTAATCCGTCATCTTCGGAGTGTTGTGCCCTGTGTACTTCTGTTGGGGAAGTTTTGCAGGAACCCGAGTGATTGCCGTGTAGCTGAAGAAAGCAGCAGGTTTTGCTTCTTCCCGTGCAGCAATGGCAAGGGGGTTGATGGTGCGGCTGTTGCGGCCTTGTGCGTTGTCGCTGACGGCAACCTTCGTGCCGCCAAGTTCCCGCATCAGATTGAAGGAGCGTGTGAACATTCCTGCGTAAGAGTCATGAGTTCTTTCGTAAGGAACGATGTCTGAACCGAAGACCTCTGTGTATTCAGCAGAGTCAGTCAGCTTATCAATTAGAGCATCAAAGCCTTGCTCTGCTTGAAGCTTGATATGCTCCTGAACCTCTGATTGATTCAGAGGAGATCTGCCAAGAAGGTGTTTAAAGTTCAGTTCGATGCCACGCTGGGCACCAACTGAATGGAAGAAGTTTGATTTGTAAAAATCAGACTTAGCCAAACCGTTAACGAAATCACGAACTGTGATTTCACCGTTCAATAGTCGCGCCTCAAGTGACGTTTCTCTTTGACTTTCTCTGGGGTGGAGGTTCCCGAGTACTTGACGATAAGCAGCCGCGATCACTCGCTCAAGAGCTGCTGCATTGTCTGGATTGTACTGATCGAACACTGATCCGAAGGGGCATTCGGCGTGTAGCCGGGGTCCAATACCAATCCCCATCGATGCACAGTGTTGCCGCTTGTATTCAGCGCGTACACCTGCGACTGTTCTATGTGCTGTGTTTTTGCCGGCTTTGTTTTTTGTGGCGTAAGCAGCGGGTCCGGTTCGAGTAGCCGAAGTGAGAGACTTCCGGCTGGTTTCTGTGCCGAGCATGATTTGTGAGGGGGTGATGTTGTGGACGGATCGTCACATCTCCCTGAAGGAATTACAGATCTTGTAAAAACCTTTTGGTCAAAGTGACGTTCTCTAGAGATTCAAGCTTTATTTGTTGGCTAAATAAAATTTCAGAGACTTTTGGTTGATTGTTGCTTGCAATTGGTAAAAAAAAGGGTGGGCATTGTGCCCACCCCTTTGTTTGCTGTGTTTTAACAACAACCAAGCTGATGATCAGCCCAGTGAGTTGATCACGTAGTCAAGCAGGGTGTTGTAGGAGGTCAGAGCCTGTGGGCTCATGTCGCGAGGGGCGCAACCGTCGTTGCGCATCTGGGAGAAACCAGCCACATAGGTGCCAGCGTCGATGCTGAGCGCCTTGTAGACCTCTTTTTGGCCATTGATAGCCAGCTCATCCAGGGGGCCGGTGCCGCCGGTGACCAAGCAGTAGTTGATCAAACGCAGGTAGTGAACAAAGTCACGCTTGCACTTCTCTTTGCCTTCAGTTGCGCACTGGCGGGGCTGACGGCCAGTTGCACCGTTGGGGTACTGGGCGTAGACGGCGTCAACAGCGCGCTGGGCGATGGCGTCGTAGTTCTGGGAGAGCTTTTCAGCAGCTTCCAAACGTGCAGCAGCACGTTGGATAGAACCCTGAACTGACTCCATGTCGGAGGAAGAAGGGAAGCGGGAAGCGCTATCGGCAGCGCCGACCACGGTGGTGATGACGGACTTCATTTTGAGGAAGTAAGTGGGTGTGGACGTTTAAATAAAGACGTGGCTCAGCTGATGGCGCTGATCACCTGGTCGAAGTAGCTACCTGCTTCAGCAGACAGGCTGGCGCAGTCACCCTGGGTGACAGCAGCTTTCTTGGCCTGGCTGTTGGTGTTGGTGATCAAGGCGCTGGAAGCGGCCTTCATGATGGCGACTGCGCGAGCAGCGGAACCAGTAGGAACGCCCAAAGCGGCATAGGTCTCACGAAGACCATTCAGGCAGCGGTCCTGAAGAACAGAAGCATCGCCAGCAAGAAGGGCGTAGCTCACATAGCGAAGGACGATTTCTCCGTCGCGCAGGCAAGCAGCCATTTTGCGGTTGGTGTACACACCACCGTTAGGAGCGGTAAGGCCGGTGTTCTCGCAGCAGATGCCAGCAACAGCGTCGGAGACGATGCAAGCGGCGTTGCCAGAAATAGCGTTCACTGCGTCAAGGCGCTTATTGCCATCAGCGATGAAGGATTTCAGAGAGGCCAGCTCGCCTCCGCCGATGAAAGCACCGCTGGAATCGGCCGATACGGCCTTCCTGGAGAATGCGTCGAGCATGGTTGTGGGAGTGTTGTTGGGGGAATGCGAATCCGCATCGGGTTGACAGTAACCCTGGTTCCTTGCCTCCCTGCTCAATGCAGATGTGTAGACAAGAAAGTTTGCATTCGTTGAATCTGAATTAAATATGAACAAAAGCGGAATGGTCTCGCTTTTGCTCAAGAAGTGCTGTCTTGATGGGAAATTTGCGTTTATGACAACTGTTGAAGTACCCGTTCGCAGCTCCATCGAAGTGGTGTCCATTTGCTCTCGGTCTGGATCTCCCTGAGTAAGTCGACTTGGTCTGAGAGGTTCAGGCTCAGGCAAGCCCAGGCCGCTGCAACCCTCGACTTTGCATACTGCGGCAGTGTTTCTGCCAGTGCTGTTCGGACCAGATGGCTGTGTTCTTGAACTTTCTGAAGTCCAATAACCGATGTCAAGAGGTAGTTCGCGCCGTAATCACTCCAATGCTTGGTCTGAATCTGTTCAATCGCATCAATTTGATGTTGCTTCTGCATCCTGATCAGGCTTAGTGCACCGCCGTATTGCTTGCCTTCGTCGCGATGTTGCAGATTTTTTTCGATCTCAATAGTTTCCCCCTCACAAATCCAATCGTTCTGTAAAGCGAGCGTGGAAGGGTCGTCTCGTAGTAGTTGCTCCAGGAGGTCAATGTAGTCGTCAGGGATTTGACCACTCTTCTCGGGATCGACCAGCTGAAAGGCGCTTTTTGCCCTCAACGGCATTGAGACTGGGCAAGTGACCAAATAACGCAGCAAGCTGGCATCTCCAGCATCGCCAAGGTCGATCACAGCTGATCGTCGTCGTCCCGCGATGGGATCGGTGAGTTGTTGGACCAGCGGCCCAAGGGATTCAACCTTCCCAAGAACTTTGGCGGTGTAGGCCCGGGCTGCTCCAGCGACCAATGGATTTTCATCGTTCTCAAAGGCTGAGATTGCTTGTTCCCCCGTTGAAAGCTTGAGCCGAGTGTGAGCTTGGATCGCCGAGCGCTTTTGATTGTCACTGCTTTGCAGTGCCTCAAGGAGTTGATCGCTTTGGTCTGCGGTGAGTGGGGATCCGATCTGCGCGATCGAATCCAGTGCGTTGATCACTGAAGGTTCGTCATCGAAACGCAGCGCACTGAATAAGCTCGGGAGGGCTTTCTCGTCTTTCCTGCGGCCAAGCGCTTCCAGAGCTTTTCTGCGTGTGATTCTGTTGATGAGGTGTTCAGGATCGAGTTGTACGGCTGCAATCAATCCCTCTAGGGAGCGTTCGCTTCGGCAAGCAGCAAGCTTGGTTGCCGCCATATATTTGTCAACGGGATTGGGCAGATCGTCAGGGTTTGTCTGTAATAAAAGCAATGCTTTTTCTTCTGGCATTCCTTCAAACAAAATGTCAAATCTCTCAGACATGACCATCACCGAATCCACTGTATAAAATTAGCACTTCAGGTAGGAAGGCCCTGTCGCCACAACAGATCCTTGGTGTGGACACCGTTGCATATCATTTTTCTGAGGTGATGAATGTGGAAGAGTTTCGTCTGTTAATCTCTCTCCAACAGCTGGTATGAGATGCCTGTCGGAGCTGAAGCTGAATTGGCACTGTCTCGCTTCGTTGAGACCATGTGCGGTAATCCTCAGATTCAGGATGATTTGAATGATGTTGATGATTTAGAGAAGCTGCGTATTGTTGTTCAATCTATTGAGTCTTCACTCACAGGAGCAGCATTAATTCCCCTTGAACAAGCGACAAGACCTCCAAAGATTCTCGTAGATTCTGGTGTGGCAGCTCAGGTAATACCTTGGCGTTTGTTGCGTTGTACCGGAGGCCCATTGGTCTTGCAACTTATCTGCAAGAAGGCTAATTTTGCGATTTGGATAGAGAGTTGCTGATGTCAATCGAGGCTTTAAATTGTTTTTTAAATGATGTGGTCCGATTTCATGAGTTAGCGACAGGTCTCAAAGCACTGTCTAGTCATGATCAGATTATTGCTTTTGGGCAAAGCCAAGGTTTTGATTTCACCGAAAGTGAGTGGAATACCCTTTTTAGTCAGGATTTTGAGCTCCAGTCAGACTCAATTCAGCAATCAATTCTGTCTGCGAACCCAGGTCACTGGTCGTGGGCATTTCGACAACACACAGTTTGGAGGGCTATGCTGATGGATGGTGCTGGCGATGGAAGTGCTTAAAGCCATCGATCACTGCAAACTAATTATTTGTTCTTATGTCTGATTTAGAACAAGATCAACTCCTTGAGCGTTTTATTGCCTTGGCTCGAACAGACGATGGTCTTCGTGATGAAATCAAAAGTGCCTTAAATCAAGATGAGGTGATTTCAATCGCAGAACGACATGGTTTTGCAGTGGATTCCTTGGCAATTCTTAGAAAATGGAGTCAGCACACTGATTTTTCTAAACCCACCTGGATGGGATGGTTCGATGAATAAACATTAGCTGTTGATTTCCGAGTAGCGCGTTTG
>CEVW01044244.1_pt1 | contig 13730 bp, 14 predicted proteins | sample 427061 | NCBI WGS metagenome assembly CEVW01 (sample SAMEA2623774, study PRJEB7988) | marine metagenome | biome: marine biome (ENVO:00000447); feature: surface water layer (ENVO:00002042); material: "saline water (ENVO:00002010), including plankton (ENVO:xxxxxxxx)" | depth 5 m
TTTACCATTTCATTTATGTAGAACAGCAAATTTATTAACAGCCTTAGTTTTAATTTTTCGAAGCTACCTTGCTTACGAAATAGTATTTTTTTGGGGCCTAACAGTTATACATGCAATAATTACACCTGATATTACACAAGGGTTCCCACATTTTCATTTTTTTCGATTTTGGACAACTCATCAATTAATGTTTATAGGAATAATATATGCTACGTTTGTTTATGATATAAGACCTAGAAAAAAAAGCATCTTTATATCATATATTACTTTATTATTATTTTTTATGATAACAGTACCAGTTAATATATTATTACATTCCAATTATTTTTGGATTTGTGGGAAACCGCCTGTACCTACTATACTAGATTATTTTGGGCCTTGGCCTTGGTATATCATCGTAGTTATGTTTTTAACATTAATACATTTTTATTTTTTTTACTATTTGATAATTTTTCTATTAAATAAATTTTCAAAGGAAAAACATTTAAAATAATAACCCAATTAAGGATATAATTATGAAATTATTTTATAAAAAATTGCGGTTGAAAATTATAGGAGAATGAAAAATAACAACTTAATAAAAACAAATAGATCAAGATACACATGGAAAATATTTAAACCTCTTATGCCAATAATATTTTTAGCTATATGGGCACATATTTTTGAAGATACAATTTGGAAAAACTATAAAGAAGAAAAACCTATAATGTATTTTAAAACTGGTGAATTACAATGGGAGTACGATATGGATTCAGAAGTTGCCAATGATAAATACAAATTCAATATTGTTCAATTTTCTGGTCGGTTAAGTGGAGTTAAAGTCGATACTCTATACATCGATGAAACACTACATTGTATACTCGGAAAAGATGACACTACAAACTTAGATACTCTTACTAAACAAAAAATTACGGTAAAGGGCAGAATAATTAATTATAACAAATATAATAAAATAATAAAATTAGATAATTGCTATATACAATAATATCACCATTCCTCTTTCTTATTACTTCCCAAAGTAAAAGCTCTTGAGATATTAAAACCAAGATATAACGTTGAACTGTTAAAACTACCAGTTGAATTCTCAATAAAGGTATATTCATAAGGGCCCTGAGAAGTTGAAATCATAATTTGAAAAACATGCCCTCCAGTCTCATAATCTATTCCGATACCAGTTCCATGATTAAAAAGATCAGCTCTTTCACCAATAGGTAAAAAATAATCTAGGTTAAGTGAAACTCTATTTGATAATTTATATCTTCCAGCAAATCCAAATGAAATTAAGCTATGAGAATCGGATTTCTTTGGAACTAAATTTCTATGAATATATGTAGGTAGAACTTCAAGTGATAATTTTCTATTGAATTTTCTACCAATAATAATTTGATTAATATATAATATACGGTTAGCAAAATTTTCTTTTATAGCTATATCATTTTCTGCTTTTTTCTGACTATTTAGTCCTATACTATTGTATAATACAATTGTTATAGGCAAACTACTTTTACCAGATGACTGTCTTAGCAACTTTGTTTTAAAGAATATATCATATATTTTATTATAGCTACTTCTTCCTGCACCAAATGAAATCTTATCTGAATATCCATAATGTAAGTCATATCTTATTGAAGCGTAATCTGTCCCAAACAGATCATAGAAACCATTTTCAATTGAACCGAATCTATGCTGAATCATAAACTGTAATATTTTAGGCTTAGGTATCTCTATTGACTGTGCATTTACAACTCTAGTTCCTTTAAATGATGCTTGTACAAATTCTGTTTTTATTTCTTCATCATTTAATAAATCTAATAAATCTTCTTCTTGTGAAAACAAAGGTACAAATAAGAATAATAATAAGAATTGTTTCATCCTCTATCTCTTTGAAAGATTAACATTAACATTAATTTCTATTAACTCTGCAATATTCTTCCTTACTATCTTTGGTATTTTAACATCATAGTCTTCTAAAGATATAATAAACTTGCATTTACCAACTAAATTTTCGTTTTTACGCCATATTGTAGCATTTTGCTCTAATGTCTTGGTAACTCCATGAATAGTTAATTCTCCTACTAATCTAATATTTAAAGTGCTATCATTTATAGCGATACTATCCCAATCTTTAATTTCTCCTTTAAAAATACTTTTAGGGTAAATATCAGATTCTAAATAATTCTCATTAAAATGCTCTTGCATAAGCGCATTTTTAAACATAAAGCCTTTTATTGGAACCTGAAACGCAAAATTACCTGTTTCATAATTCAATACACAAGATACTTGTTTATTATATGCTTTTATATCTTCAATTAGAGTAGATGAAAAAAACTCTACAACCCCTTCTCTAGTCATATATATATTTTTACTGTAAGATAGCGATATAATTCCAAAAAATAATATTATCAATAATCTGTTCATTATAAACATAATATATTAGAAAAATCCTGAATAGCTTGTAATTGTTCCTGACTTAATTTTTCAGAACCTAGCGGCATAAATAATGAATTAGATGGTTCAAGATTGACTCTATCAATGATACTACCATCACGAATTGCATCCGCTGTTGAATTAAAATCTTCTAATGAAAGACTGCCACTTGGATTAGAGGCAGAATGACATCCAGTACAGTTCTCTAGCATAATAGATACTATATTTTGTTGATAATAGACTTCAGCTTCAGAACAATCATTAAGAGCTGCATAATCTTCTTCTATATTATTTTCACAACTAAAGCACAATATCATAAACAAAATTGATATTCTTTTTATTTGATTGATCATTATGTTGTTAATTTAACCATATTCAATTATATATGAATAAACTGAATACTTATTATAATTGTCAACAATAATAAAATATGTTATCTAAATATAAATATCTAATTATATCTCTACCAATTATATCACTCATCCTTATATTTGCATTATACAATAAACCTCATAAAACATACGATGATGAAATTTCTGCGTATTCCCTTTCAGCTGAAAATTTATTTGTAGAATACAATAATAACTACAAAGAGTCTAATAACAAATATCTTGGAAGTGTATTATCTATCTCAGGGGTTGTCACGAAATGCACTAGCAATCTAATCATATTAAATAATCGTATTGTTTGCTCCTTTAATGAAAAAGATAGCTCTCTGTCCTTTAATGATATAGCATTAGGCGATAATCTCATTATTAAAGGTCATTGTATTGGTTATGATGACCTTTTAGAAGAAGTAAGAATAGACCATTGTATTATTATGTAGAGCCTGTAACTTTAATTTTTCTCATCCAATCTGTTAAACTCCCAATCCTATCAACTATAACTGTATGGACTCCAAATGTTTTTTTCACCTCTCCTCTCAAAACAAATAATGTCTCCCACTGAATAACGTCTCCTAATTCTGAAAATACTTTTGGAAATAACACACATTCATATATTTCAGTTTCATCTTCAAGTGTCAAAAACTTCATCTGCTCATTCTTACCCGTTATAGTATCCTTACTCGTAATATAAACTCCTAATAGATAAATTGATTTACCTACTCTTTTTGGTATGTCACATGCAAAACTTATATTTTTACTAATAAACGATCTATATTGATCTAACGGATGCGTGCTGACAGGATATCCGAAGGTATGACATTCTAGTTGACAGATTTCACTCTTAGTTAGCTCTTCTTTTATAGGTCCATTACTTAATGGCTCATTATTGTCATTATTAAGATAAAACTCAGCGACTATGTATGCAATTTCCCTATGATTTTTTTTATTACACAATCTCTTAAAACATTGTGCGTTTGTTAGTGCCATTGCGTCAGATAAATCTATCTTTACTCTAAATAAAAAATCATTTAGAGATTCAAAATCTCCTGACTTTCTAGCATCTAAAATTATCTTTATAGTCTTTTTTTTTAATCTTCTAATGCTCATAAATCCCATTTGTATTTGACTGTTTTTACCCACCCATTCATATTTACTATTGTTTATATCTGGCATTTTTATTTTTATCCCGAATCGTTTTGCTTCACTCATATAGGCATAAGAAGAATAATAACCACCTTGGTTTGATATTACTGAAGCTAAAAATTCTGCTGTAAAATGAGTTTTAAGATAAGCGCAAGTAAAAGCAAGCATAGCATAAGAAGCTGAATGAGGCTTACAAAACGAGAATCCTTTAAAAGAAGATATCATTCCCCAAACTTGATTAATTACATCAATCTCATAACCTCTTTTCATTGATTTTTTTAAAAATAAGTTTTTGCAATTATCTATCTTATTTTTGTCAATATCCCTAGAAATGATTTTCCGTATTGTCTTTGCCTCTTCAAATCCTATTCCGGTCATTACCATGAGTACCATTGATACTTGTTCCTCATAAACTATAATTCCATAAGTTTCACTTAAAAAAGATAGATCTTCATGAATTAGGTTCCATGGTGCTCCATGTATTCTATCTAGCATTAAACTGGTGAAGCGACTAGCTGCCGGACGAATAATTGATGAAAAAATAATGATATGCTCAAAATTAACTATTCCAGCCTTTGCCATTAATTGCCTAATCGAAGGACTTTCAATATAAAATACACCAATCGTCTTCCCCGCTCTCATAATTTCTCTCGTCTTTTCATCCTCTATAGGTTGTATTTTATGATAATTAATATACTGCCTATCATTTGAACTGGATGCAAGGTTGATCTGTTTAATTGTATCTCGTACAACTGCCAAACTTCGATTACCAAGTATATCAATTTTAAGTAATCCTGAATCTTCGACTTGATCTTTCTCCCACTCTACTATTTGAACTCCTTTTGGAGCGTTTAAAATAGGTACATATTTAGAAAGCTTATCAGGGACAATTACCACACCACCAGGATGAACAGAAGAATACCTAAATACCCCTAAAATTTTTTTACTATGCCTCAACACTTCTTTTAATTTTTCATCTAAATCAATATTATTTAAAACACTACCGTTTCTAATTTGCGTTTTAAGTTTTTTATTAAAATTAAAAAATCGTATACGTTTAGTTATGCTATTGATCTGTTCATTAGGCAAACCATGCACTTTACCAACTTCTCGAATTGCTGAACGAGGTTTTAAAAAAACTTGATTCGAGACCATTGCAGTACGTTTATCACCATATTTTCTGAAAACATAATTGATTATATCATCACGCTCATCCCATGGAAAATCTATATCAATATCTGGCATACTCATTCTTTCTGGATGAATAAAACGATCAAATGATAAATTATATTTTATTGGGTCTACTTGAGTAATAAACAAACAATAGCTGACCACAGATGCAGCAGCAGACCCTCTCCCAATCGTTGATTTAGTTTGTAGTACAATATCTTTTACAATTAAAAAATAAGGCCCAAAACCTTTTTGTGTAATTAAGTTCAATTCATAATCAATACGAGACTTTAATTGACTATTTATTTTTTGATATCTTTTCTTGGCTCCCTGATAAGTATACTCTCTTAATTTTTTATTTGCTTGGAAAGTATCTTTTAATGATAACCCTGGAAAAATAGTATTGATAAAAGACCATTCAACTTTGCAACGCTTAGCTAAATAATGACTGTTATTAATTGCATCAAGGCTACTTGGGAAGAGGTCTATCATATCAACTTCTTTTCTAAACCAATGTTCTGTACTTTTATAATTATTAGAGCTCAAATTGCTTAGTGTACTATTACAGTCAATAGCTCTCAATGTTTTATGATATATATGATCTGAAGGTTTACTAAAATAAACATCTCCTGTTGCGATAATTTCTAGCTTGTATTTTTTTGATAATTTCCTTGCAGAAGACTCCTGAATACCTGGGCGAAGTTCTATAAAAAGTCTATCATCTGGGATAATATATTTTAAATACCTAAGCAATGATTCTTGATAGGTAATAACGAATAGGCCTGTTGAGTTTTCTTTTAAAAATTCAACAGCAGAACAATTTGGGTTCGCATAATAATTCGTAATTATACTGCACATATTTTCATATCCAATATCATTCTCAACAAGAATAATTATTTCATCAACATTCGTTATAAGATTAACACCAGCAATGGGAGCCATATTATTTGATTGTGCAAATTGTACAAAATTTATAAATCCTCTAACTGTATTAATATCTGTTAATGCTAAAGTTTGCTGAGATTTATTTAGAATAATCAACTCTTCAAGTGTAAGAGTACTTCTCATTTTTGAGTATATAGAGTGGATGTTTAAATGAACAAACATAAAGAATATTTAAAAAATATAATTTTCAGATTATTAATGATCATCCCAAAGCTTGTAGTACATTAGCTCTTTTAATACTTTTAACACCATGCTTAAGACGAACTTTTTCTATAGCTTTTGATATTTTCATATCACGCGATTCAGAAATAAAAAATAAATTTCTCTGTTCTATAAATGGCTTAAATTGACTTACATCTAATAAAACACTTCGTACTGAAATACGCCTAGTGTTTACCTTAAAAAATAATTTTTTACATACTTTACTAATAGATATATCATCTAAAAAATCAATACTCGCACTCTTATTTGAGCTGTATCCATCAATATAATGAATCTCGAGCATAAGTTTTTTTGCAATTTGTTTTCGCTTTCTTAACTGGAATGCTATTTTTTCTGCTAGATTCTGTATGATAGGAACAAGAATGTTTTTATCATTTGTATCTCGCGGAAGAACTGTTTGTTCCAATAAATGATCTTTTAATATAGGCGTCCTTACTAATGAGCTATCCTTCCCAGATGCCTCGTTGGCTAATTGCAGAGCATGTATACCAAACAAGGTGCGAAAATCTAATGTTCTCTGTGATAAAACTTGAATCTGATGAATTTTGTCTATTAATAAAAATTTAAGTATCCGATATACAGGATCCAGTCTAGCAGTTGGTAACACATCAAAGTTTAACGGAGCTAAAAAACAATCTTCTGAACCTGGACATACTTCATGAATACTATTAAATGTCACATTAGTTATTATTCTACTAATAAGTTTATTAGTGCTAATTCCTATTACAGAGCAAAGATTAATACGGCTTTCTATTTTATCTATAACAGACAAACCAATATCTTTTGTATTTTTTTTATGTATGGCGATACCTTTCATATCCATATAAAAACCACTCATTCCTTTAGGCTCTATGACTGGAGTAAAAATAGATAGTGTATCATACGCATATTTATTAACTCGTTGATATAAAACACGGTTATATGGTAAAAATTGAACCATGTGTGTCTTTTTTTTTGCAATAGACACTTTCATACCTTTATATAAGCCTTCTTCTTTTGCCTCATGAGAAAGCGACACAATTGTACCACTACTATCTATAGAAGAGATAATAGCAATTGGGCGCGTTTTTAACGTGGGATCAACTGTCCTCTCAGCTTGTAGCTCTAGAGAATCTAGATTTAAATAAAATACACTAGGTAACATTCATGACATACTCTAGTTAATGTATTCACGAAAAGAATACAATAGCACGCCATCAATATGAAATTTATCAGTTCTCTCAACAGTAATAATTGGAAAATCAGGATTGCGAGGATGAAGCTCTATATGGTCTGTTTTAGGTATATAACACTTAAGTGTGGCTTCATCATTTATAATAGCTACAACAATCTGCCCGGCTCTTGCTGTCCTAGTTTTTTTAACTACAATATAATCTCCATCTTGAATATGCTCATCTATCATAGACTGACCTTTAACCTGTAACACAAAATTATCAGGATGAATAAGATAAGATGGGACCGTAATATTATCGGGATTTTCTAATGCCTCAATTGGCTCACCCGCTGCGATAAGTCCTAATAACGGCAAACAAGACTCGGGATGCGTGGCGTGCGGATGATGTTGAGTTAATGTTAGTGCTCGTTTGCCGTTAGAACCTTTTGTTCTTTGTAAATATCCATACTCTTCTAAGGTTTTCACATACCAATTCACTGTACCTAAAGATTTAAATCCAAGCCCTATCATGATTTCGTCGTAACTCGGAGCTTGGCCTTGTTTCAATGTGAAATGTTTTATAAAACTAATAAAATTTTTTTGTTTTAAAGATAATACTCTCATGATAGTAGGAGATGCTTATTATCTCTATCATTTGATAATCGATATAAACTGTCGTGCTTGTTTTGATTATTTAATCGATTAATCGCACGCATAACTATCCATGAGTTTTTCTTTTGTTGTGTCTTCTTAAAATTAAAAATCATATTTACTCGTATGTTGCTCGTAAGTATTTTACATCAGAGAGGCATTGCAAGTCAATATTTTATTTAAACTAAGTTTTGTTTTATGAGTTTATCTATTTCTTGGTGCTCTGGAAAACGCCCTAATGACTTTTTTGAAAAAATAAGTTTATCTTCAATCATAACCTCAAAAACTCCGCCACCGCTAGATATTAATTTTATATCAGCTTCTTCATACCGAGCTTTTAAATACTCCTCCAAACTGGAGGCTTTAGGCAAATAATTTCAGACATTACAATATTCAATAGATATCTTCATAAATTATATCCTTATTTATTTATAAACTATATTAATGAGTAAATCTACTAGAATCAAAATCTATATGAAAAACTACTCTTAATTCTTCCATCTGTTCGGAGTGTTACTCCGACATTCATTTTACCTTCCCCCTTATGCCACTTAGGGACAGATAAGCCAATCGCTCTACCTACAATATATCCGACAAACAGATCTGATAAAAAATGTTTCCCTGCATCATAACGATAATAAGCTGTCAGTGCAGGAATTGTATACGCACCAAACCATAAATAAGGTGACAACCCTCCATCTGGATTGTAGTCATCATACATACTAGCTAATAAAAAACAAGAGACTGCAGATATGGATGTATGACCTGAAAAAAAACTTTTCCTATTATCCTCGTCCTGTTTGTAAGCAATGGATGCTTTATCACCATATAAATACGGTCTAGGCCTCTTTACTAAGACCTTAACAATATTTGTGATGCCAGCTGTCAATAAAATGCTCTCTGCCCATAAAATAGAAAAATTGTAATAGTCTCTACGAACTTTTTCATCAATCAACAAAAAGCCAGGCAATGCAATACTTGAATACAATAAAATATCGCTCTTTTTTATACTAGAGAGACTCCAGTTCTCTATAGCTTTACTATCATATTTAGATACTATTTCAGAATTTAAAATAGAAATATCTTTTATGCTTAGCGGCTTATAATCAATTAGCATCGAGCCCAATAAAAGACCACTGCCAATAGTCGCAATTGTAAGGTCTAAATCATTTGAAAGAACATATGGAGAATTATTTTTTTCATTCTGCTCTCCGAATGATAAAGATATAATAAGAATGATATAAAAGGTTAATAAGGATATATTTTTTATTATTTCTATCAATAGATGTTTTACCATAATGCCAATTGTATAATATCACAAAATCTAGAAAAATTAGAATAATGAATTCTAAATGTAATACTATTGAATAATTAAATTTATCCTATATTCATGTAATTTTTATTATTATAATACTTTCTATTATGCATCTTTATTGTGAGAATAATAAAAAAAATAAAGGAGCCAATAAATTTTATATCTTAGACAGATACTTGCCTTACTAATACTTGCTACAGTCTGTTATTCGCAAAATAGTAGCAGTATACACCAATTGCAATCAGAGTATTATAATATAAATTATTTATCTCACGAAGAATATGATACTACTGAGATAATTCAACCTATATCTGCTAGATCTCGTCCGAATTCAAAAGAGGTTTTTGGCTACCACCCTTACTGGGTGGGAACTGCATGGACAAACTATGATTTTGAGTTAATATCTACCCTAGCATTTTTTAGTGCTGAAATAAATGCAATAGGCTCTATTGATAATTTGCATGGGTGGCCTATTCCTAGTCTAATTAATCAAGCACATGCACATGGAACAAAAGTAGTATTAGTTGCCACTCTGTTTGATAGTAACGATTTAATTACGTTGCTAAGTAATCATAGTTATAAACAAAATCTAATAAACAACCTTATCGCTCAAGTTCAACTAGGGAATGCGGATGGTGTAAATATCGATTTTGAATCATTACCAGCATCACAAAGAGATAACATGATTGATTTTATTCAAAATCTTACTAGTGCATTTCATTCTACTATTCCAGGATCTGAAGTAACTATTGCAACGCCAGCAGTTGATTGGAATAACGCGTGGGACTATAATGCTCTGGCTACTATAAGCGATGGGTTATTTATCATGGGATATTCTTATCATTGGGGTGGGAGCACAATCTCAGGACCTGTCGCTCCTCTTGCAGGCCCAGGATATACATTGACTTGGACATTAAACGACTACCTAAATAAAACAAACTACCAAATAGATAAACTTATTTTAGGTTGCCCTTATTACGGGTTTGAATGGCCAACATCTTCAAGCTTTCCAGGAGCAAATACTACTGACATAGGAGTTGCAAAATTTTATTCTGAAATTGAAGGTCTAGCTCTTTCATATGGAAAACGATGGCATGAATCCTCACAAACACCTTGGTATGCATATGAAAATAATAGCTGGAATCAAGGATGGTATGATGATAGTCTTTCCCTTTCATTAAAATATGATTTTGCATTATTAAATGAATTAAAAGGCATCGGAATATGGGCACTTGGCTACGATGGTAATAGAAGTGAACTCTGGAACCTCCTTAATGCTAAATTTGGTGAAGGATCCTTATTAAATACATCAAAACTAATTGAACTAGACTCTCTAACAATATATCCGAACCCTGCAAATAACTCATTTACAGTAAATTACTCTGCTCTTAATAATAATCACGCTAGTCAGATTAGTATTAATAATATAATCGGAGAAGAGATATATAGTATCCTATTACCAACAAATAAAACTCATTTAATCTGGACATGGCATGGATTTAATAATAATGGGAATCCTGTACCAAATGGTATATATTTTATTTCTATTCAAAATGGAAATCAAATTCAAACAAAAAAGGTTACATTATTAAAATGAAAAAAATACTATTTATTTTGATTTTGTTAACAACAGTGTCAATTGCAGATAACCCGCAAAACAATAAAATTGGAATTCACAAAATCCAATCCATGTATTATCAAACAAATAAAATACCTATTTCAGAAAAATTAACTGTGTTTAATGGTATTGATATTTTATTAGAAAAAAAACTTCATTTTATTCAATCAAGAACAATCGCTCTGGTAACAAATCATACAGGAATAGATAGAGATGGTATACCTAATTATGAAAGATTAATGAAAGTTGATGGCGTAGATCTAAAAGTTATATTTTCGCCAGAACACGGGCTATTTGGTGAAGCAGAGAATGGCCAAAAAATCAATTATAAAGATATAGAAAAACTTCCAAAAGTAATTAGCCTATATGGTGGGACAAAAAAACCAAATGCATCAATGCTATCTGGAATAAATCTCATTATCTATGATATTCAAGATATTGGGTCACGTTTTTATACTTATATAACTACTCTAGGTTTAGTAATGGAAGCAGCAGCTGAATTAAATATTCCAGTACTAGTACTTGATCGACCTAATCCAATAAGATCGGATATTGTAGAAGGTCCAGTTCTTGATCTTAACTTTAAATCATTTGTTGGGAACTACCCTATCCCAACTAGGTATGGTAGTACCGTAGGAGAATTAGCTGAAAGCATAGTTCATAATAAGTGGATACACCCTATACCAAAACTTGATGTTATCAAAGTAGAAGGCTGGCAACCAGATGCTTGGTTTGACCAAACTGATCTTATATGGATACCACCATCTCCAAATATTCCAACCATAGAGACTGCAATTGTTTATCCAGGTATGTGCATAATAGAAGCAACGAATATAAGCGAGGGTCGAGGCACACCTAATCCATTTACTTGGATCGGTGCACCTTGGATTGATGGTAATAAATTATCCCAAGCATTAAATAATTTCCAACTTCCTGGGGTTGTATTTACACCAAAAACTTTTACTCCAGTAAAGATTCCTAGGGTATCAGAAAAACCAAAATACGAAAATAAAAAATGTTATGGCATCGAAATTTGGATAACTGATAGGAATATATATAATAGTGTTGATACAGGTGTTCTAACTTTATTCTCAATTTATAATATGTTTCCAAACAAAGTAGAAATTAAAAAAGATAACCTAAGTCGTTTATGGGGTAATGATATTCTTTATAAAAAACTGCAGCGAGGAGTAACTGCAGAAAAGTTATTAGTCTATTAATACATGTCAGAATCTTTAACAATAACATCAATTTTTATGCTCGGATGTTTACATGCTTTAGAGCCAGGACACGGAAAAACATTTTTACTCGCATATACCATTGGAGGCAAATTAAATTTCCAAAAAATTATTTTACTTACTGCAAGTCTTCTACTATCTCATTTCTTTGTTTTAAGCATAATCGCAATACTCTTCAACATATTATTAAATGAAATTTCAAATTCGTTTTTACATGATTTTTCGCATTGGATAGCACCTATAATTATAATTCTTTTTGGATCTTATATACTCATACGCGCTATTTATAAAATGAGACATATACACAATGATGACTGTGGACATGACCATGGAAAATTTGGAGACTCAAAAATTGAAAACCCGATAACCGTTGGAATACTAACAGGTTTACTACCCTGCGCTTCATCTATAGCTGTTATAGTTATGACTGGTATGACACCATCGATCGCTTCCATAATCAGATTCATTGCAATCTATGTTCTTGGCATCGCTTTGGTGCTATTCATAATAGTGATTGCATTTAACTTTACGAAAAACCTAATTATTCAAAAATTGAATAAAGTGGACTTTAACTTCAACCAAGAGATTATGAGTGGCTGTTTAATTCTTTTAGTAGGTTTTATTTATCTATTTCATAACTGGAATGGTCACATTCATTAAAAAACCTAAAATGATAAAAAATCACCTTATGATTATTGACCCGGCAGTCGTCAGGCCAGCGATTGAATCATTTAATAGAATTAGCAGTATAGCTTCATATCCAATAACATATCACTTACCAGCATTATATGGTACAGATAGTATAAAATCATTTAATTTCAATTTAAGAGGTATAATTATATTAGGAAGTGCAGCTTCAGTAAATGAATCAAATAATTGGCAAAATGATTTATCTGAAATAGTTATTAACGCGGCTTCAAAAAATATACCTCTATTAGGAATATGTTATGGACACCAACTTATAGGCCATATCTTTGGAGGAAAAGTAGGTCCATTATGGTCAGGAGAAAAAAAACAAGGTAAACGAATAGTAAAATTAGAAAAAACACATCTTTGGGGGAAACCTAAATCAGGGCCAATACTCTATTCACATCAAGATGGTATTATAAAAATGCCTCCAGGATTTAATATAATTGGAAAAAGTGAACTAGTATCTATAGACGCAATTGCTAGCACCACTAAACCTATATGGGGGTTTCAAACTCATATTGAAGCCACACAAGCTTTCGTTAATGAGCACCATATCCCTGTCAAAAACCCAAAAGCATGTTTTAACTTTGGGCAAACTATCTTAGATCAATTTATTTTATCATTATCATGATAAAAGACCCTAAATATCTAATTATAAAAAATGGATTGCTCTGTCTATTTGTAGTGTGCTTCTCATGTACGACACCTAAAGAATTGATTTCTCTAGATGGCCTTCCTAAACTAAAAAATAAAATTAATAATATTATAGATC
>CEVW01005386.1_pt1 | contig 13538 bp, 8 predicted proteins | sample 427061 | NCBI WGS metagenome assembly CEVW01 (sample SAMEA2623774, study PRJEB7988) | marine metagenome | biome: marine biome (ENVO:00000447); feature: surface water layer (ENVO:00002042); material: "saline water (ENVO:00002010), including plankton (ENVO:xxxxxxxx)" | depth 5 m
ACTCCATGTAATAATAGATATGATTATTAATTGAAGGCTTAATGAAGGATGTTTATTATTATCTATAAACCTCAGTTAAGAATAGAATAAGAAAGCGCAATATGGTCTTATAGTCAAATAAAAACATACATAAGAGTTTTTCTTCAATTCGCTTACCTTTTGATATATTTTATTACGCAGTACATTAGTGTTAATTAATTATTTTTATTGAACTTAATAGGTTTCCATGGTTTTATCAACCACCTGTGCCCATTCATGTATACCACCACGCACATTAACAACCCTAAACCCTTGGTTTTGTAAGTAGAAACAAACACTATGGGACCTAACGCCAGAATGACACATGATAGCATATTTTGTGTTTTTGTCAAACTGGTCAATGCTTGAGGGTACTTTATTCATTGGAACATGAATAGCTTTTTCAATAGAGCAAATTGCTAATTCAGCTTGCTCCCTAACGTCAATAAGCACAACCTTATTATCAACCAACTTTTCACTTAACTCTTTAACTTTAATTTCTTTGATCATTTGACCACTCCACGATCTGTGATAATTCCATCTATTTTATTCTTCCTACACCACTCAACAGCTGATATATTGTTAACAGTCCAAGCATTTATACCAAGGTTTTTGTTCTTAGCGTGTAACATTACTTCGTCATCTATGAGATCAATTCTTGGGTGGATGTAGGATGGGTGAATCCAATTAACAAACCAGTAGTACTCTATGTTTTGATATAGAAATCCAGTAATAATGTTACGATGAAAGACCTTAAAATATAAAATTACAAAGGGGTTAAAAGACGATATTAATACACGATTCAAAGGTAGATACTTAACAACCTTTGACACGGCCCGGGCTGTAGACAGATCGAATGCTCGTGGTGATTTAATTTCAATGTTAACCTTGGTTGAGGAACCAATTTTTTTAAACACGTCTAGTAGTTGGGGAAGTTTAGCTTTGCAAGAATTATTTTTGTTAAGTAGCGTAATATTAGCGTTTATATCATTTTTATTTATATTTGATATATACCCATATCCATTTGTTTCTCTTTCCATGTCAAAGTTGTGGGAGCACATTACATGGCCGTCTTTAGTTGAAACCACATCTAATTCAATCCACTGGAAACCAATTTCTTCAGCATGCTTGAATGCCTCAATTGAGTTTTCAGGATATCTTTTTTTATAGCCCCTGTGTGATATAAAAAAAGGCGTATTATCTTTAAACCTGCGGTGACCAGGAACCCTCCAATAATACCTGTGGTTAACAATAAGAACAAAAAGGAATGAGGATACAAATAAACTGAACATCAATTAGGATAAAGCTCAAGGTGCTTTATGTCAACACGGTTTATGATTGAATCCTTATCAAACCATGTTGTACGATATAGTCCTTTGTGATATAGCTCTGCCTGATCACTATAATGAGGTGACCTATGTAGTCCTGATTGACCTGTTGGTATGATCATTTGGGTATTGTTTAAATTACTAAAATCAACAATTCTTCTCATTGATGCGCCCGATGTCTGATAAAATCCTTTGTGAAGTGAGTACCCACCTGCATTGGGTGTCACGTCAGAACCTCCAGATAAAAAGGGGCCAATATTAAAATTAAACAAGTAGTTTAATATTTTATTTCTTCCCAGTATGTGTTTATGGGTAAGTGAGTGAGCTTCACCCCATTTCCAGTTGCTCCAATTTGGTCCATACTTAGACACAACCAATTCGATACCGGTTTTTATTGATCTTTGAATTATCTCTTCAATGTTCTCATTTTTATTCTTTGTACGGATATCGTCAACCCAAGAATTATGCTTTCCTTTTAAAATAGACCTCAAGCTTCTTTTTGTTATATATTTTAATGATGTAAAGGTTTTAAAATAATTTTCCCCCAATAGGCTTAGTTCGTCGTAAAAGATATTTTTAATGATTTCATTACAAATGCTGTGAAAGACCAATGTGGCTTCGGAGTCTACAGACTCAATGTGATTCCACTCTTTTAAGAATGTAATTGCCCTTACTTGGGCGTCTGAATTAAGGTCGCCCGTATTACCAAGTATATAGGGTAATATTTCTTTAGAAAAATTTGAGGTTAGATCCAATTGGATACTTTTCATATCCTCTATATCAAATTTCTCTTTTTCATTAAGCATATCAATTATTCTCGAAGCCCTGCTAGGATCTGCCCAAAGTCCGCTTATATAATACGGAAAATTCTTGTCGATCGTTCTGTTGTTGGCTGTAGCTATATAACCACTTTCTGGATTGTACATAAATGGCATATCTTCGTAGGGCACCATCCCATCCCAATCGTAGGTGCTATTCCATCCCGGGCGAGGCACCATAGAAAAGCCCGCTTTTCTAATAGGAATATACACAGCAGGCCTCCACCCAATATTGCCATCAATATCTGCATACACTATGTTTTGACCAGGTACGCCAAATTTTGATAGGGCTCTAGAGAAATCATCCCAGCCCTCCATCGTTGTCAACTCAACCCACGCGTCTAACTCATTGGTTATCCAATGACCTGTCCATGCCATACTTAAAACTGTGTTTTCACGTGTTGTCAGATGATGAATATCTGTAACAATCGGGCCATGGTGTGTTGATCTTACATAAATTACTGTGTCTTCTTTACCCTTGATTGAAAACACCTCTTTTTTTGATTTTATAGTTAACCACTCATTATCATGTTTATATTGGTTATTGTTGTTTTTGTTTATTTCTTCAATGTAAAAATCCAGATCATCTACCATTGAGTTTGTAAAGCCCCATGCTGTTCTTTTATTTTGCCCAATTACAGGTAGTGGTATCCCTGCAATACAAACTCCAGAAACGTCAAATCTTCCCCCTGAAAGATGTATCTCATACCACCTTGGGGGTTGTGTGAAAGCTAGGTGAGGGTCGTTAGCTAAAAATGGCTTTCCTGTCACAGAACGTGACGGGCCCACAACCCAATTATTTGACCCTATGTCCGCTGAAAAATCACCAAAGAGGCTTCTAAGAGTATACTCATTATTTAATACATTTGTAAAAAGGTCTGGTGTTACTACCTTATCATTAGGAACTATTGTTGGAAAGTCTACATTAACATCGGGTAATAGCTCCTTAAGCTTCTTGTTCCCAAAATATGATTCGACCGCACCAAAAAGAACCTCTGGTTTCCAGGCCCCCGACATCTCATGCGCCATCATTCTAGCATATCCAGCTACAGTTTCAGGTGTCCAAAAATCTGGTTTGAATCCAAGGATCTTAAATTCAACCGGTGGGTCATCCACTACCTCACTCACGCGATAATTGATACCCTCGCAAAAACTATTAAAGATTTCCTTGTTATTGGAATCCATGTTTTTAACCATTTTTATTGCTGTGTCGTGTATCTTCCACGTCCTAAAGTATACATCTGTTTTTAGATAATCTGGGCCAAGGACCGATGCCAGCCCGCCTCTCACAGCTAAGGACACCATTGAGAGTTGAAATAACCTGTCCCGGGCAGCTATATATCCCGCGGCAAAGAAAAGGTCTCTTTCATTATCAGCATACACATGCGGGACTCCATATGGGTCAGTATATACATCAACCCTATTTTCTAAACCGGGTATCTGTATTCTACCCTGGATGATTGGTAGTGGGTGCTTTAACCACTCAAAAAACCAAACCAATAAAAAAACAATCGTTATCCCTGTAACTATTTTATATTTCATTCAAATAAAAATCCTTTAGTGGTTATTTTATTACCTTAAGGTCATACAAGAGCCAGTCATTTGGGTCAACCTTGAAACCTGAACTGTCTGGAACTACAATTCTTGTTGGTTTATTGTTTATCTTCAGCTGCTTTGTTCTTTCTCCCTCAATGGACATATACGATACCTCTATTGGTAATTTAAAACCCTTGTTCTTCCACCAGATATCTACAAACCTCTTCTCTTTTCTTTTTCTTTCTCTTATGTGAAGTATTGGTAGGTCCTTTGAATAAAGATACTCATTAAAAAACCATTCAATATTTGTCCCAAAGTTTTCATTTATAAGAGATATGAACTCTTTTGTTGACGTTTGGTTTGAAACAAGGTCTTTGGGCATCACTAGGTACTCTCTGAGCGATTCCCGCAATACCTCCTTTCCTATTAAATACCTTAACGTGTGAAGCACATGTGCGGCCTTATAATACACATCATTACCAGAGCTAGCCTTCGCAGATCCCCCAGGTGGCTGTACTATGGCAGCACCGTTAGTAATGTTTTGTCTTAATCTTTCGTTTACAAATTTTACTGTAGCTCCAGGTCCGTATGTATCTTCTATATACATAACTTCAGCATAGGTGCATATCCCTTCATGGATCCAAATATCACTCCAGTCCGCTACGCTTAAAAAGTTTCCCCACCACTCATGGCCAAGCTCGTGTAATAAAATAAAATCATAACCAAGCTTTGTTTTTTCATAATTGTTTCCGTATGCAATGCTTGTTTGATGTTCCATTCCAGAAAACGGCGTGTGGACAAAACCAAGTCTCTCTTTTATCCACGGGTATTGCCCAAAGGCCCGGGCGTAGTACTGAACATGTTTCTCAGCTTCATTCAAAAGCCCATTGGCGCCCGCTGTTTTTTCTGGCAAAACATAAAACTCCATTTTCAAAGGCTTATCTAGCACATATGCTGTTTTTTGAATTAATTCAAAGTCACCTATCGTAAAGTTAATATTGTATGTGCTAATGGGGTATTCTGTTGCCCAGTGCCATTTTATCCACCTATCTCTCTGTTTCTTTTTTGAGACCAGCACCCCATTTGAAACCGCCATAAGCTGTTCCGGTGCCGTTATTATTATATCCGCACCCTCTGCCTTATCGCTAGGGTGCTCTTTACAGGGAAACCATATGTGTGCACCATTCGTTTGACATGACACGGACACCCAATGATTTCCATTTGAATCCCTTGACCATGTGACACCTCCATCCCACGGTGGGTTTTTTGCTTCGGGAGGCCTGCCTCCGTACTTTATGGTCAGAATGTGGTCACTAAAGATCTCTAGTCCCGGGTTTTCAATATATAGTTTATTGTTTCTCTTTTTATATGATAATGACATTCCATTTATGGCTGCACCTGACACCGTGTATCTTTCTAATAGATCCAGCACTATGTTATTCGTTTCCTCTAATAATTCAAATCTTATGTTGACCTGCCCCATTATTGTTTTTTTATAAGGATCAATTCGAATATCTATTTCATAATGCTTAACATCTATCGCTAGCTCCTCCCTTGAAAGCTTTCCACCGCTCTCTACGCTTAATGAGAAAGCTATAGATAGAAACAATATGAAAATAAACAGTCGCCTATTCAAGGCCTATTCACCCTGTATTGATATTGAAATATTCCATTATTTCCATCTACCTCAATAAGTTTCTGGAACTTGAGAGACAGTTCGCTAGTTACCTTACCATCAAACAAGGGAATGCCGCTGCCGAAAACATGAGGGTGTGGCGTAATATAGATATGGGTGATGTAATCTATAAACCTGTGGTATGTTTTACCACCGCCTATTATAAAGCACTGTTTAGGTCTTACTTCTCTTAGTATTTCTTCGGGGTCATCTTTTCGTCCAACAACCAGGACTTCTCGGCCCCCTAGTTCCCCAGGAAGTGTTTTTAGTGTATTCGAGCCCATTATTATGGGCCAGCCCATTGTTTGCTCTTTAAATAACCCCAGGTCTCTAGACCAATCTATTTTTTCCAGGTTGTGTCTTGCAACGTAACCATCAATGGTTACAGCCGCAATTAGAATAACCCTATCGGGCATGTGTCCTTATTTGTAAACCCTGGTTGACTTCCATTCCTCAAGGTTTGAGAATGAGCTTTTCATCCCCGTACTGTTTTCATGATTATCAGCAAACCCCAAAATATTGACCATCTTTCTACTGTCTTTAGATACCATGGTTTTCAAATGCTCTGCAACTCGTTCTTTTTTTATAACCCTAAGGGACTCAATGGTTTTTTTATCGCGATCAAAATCCCCCCCATGTTCAAATATCAGGTTTTTGTATTTTGTTGCCCTTTCTGAAATACTCATTGGCTGTCGCTCTAATTGCTCTATGGCCGAATCAATTAACTGCTGGAATGTTTCATCATCAAGATTGTTTATAATATCCACGCTCCCTGAAATAAAGGCATCAACTCTTTTGTCTAGTTCGTCTGCTGGATACACACCGGATTGAATAACAAGATTGAAATAATATACCTCATCGTAACTTCGAGGATACGACCAAACTATATACCCAAGTTGCTGATTTGTTCTCATTTCCGTATAGAAAGGCTGTTCAATCGCTTTGCTTATCAGGGTTGCCAGAGCTCTGTTTTCTGGCGTGTCTTCACCAATCTCATATTTTCTATAAAAACAGGAGTTGTTGACCAAAAGGTCTTCTACGTATTGTATGGTTTCGCTTTCTGGTAGGTCTAGATAGTCGATCTCAAAAGCCTCTTCTCTTGAAATCGGCCTTGTCTTTGTTTTGTTCTTGAACAAACTAACGACCTTTTTACCATCTTCCTTAACAAAGTCTCCGTAAACCATGGCCTCAACAAATGTTCTATCATAAAGCATGCTGCTGTATTCCCTTATGTTGTCAAGCGTCGCATTCTTGGCTATTGGCAGAGCCTGCTTCCAGGTGTATTTATATTTGTAAAAAAGGTCGGGCGCAAGCTCTCTTGTTTGCACATGTGCATCAGATAAAGAAAAGTTTTCATAGTCTCTTACAACCTTGTCCTTTATTGCTTCAAACTGATTCTCGGTAATAGAAAAATTCATTATGTTGTCCAACATCAGGCCATACAATTTTAGCGCAGATTCCGTATAGCCATTTACATCTATGAAAATGCCCTCGTACCCGTCTCTTATTGAGTAGTTTAAACCTGCCTGTTTTGCTGGATAGCTTAATTCGTTTAGTGATTCCTTTACACATGCTGAATAAATTCTTGAATAGACTCTATGTTCAGCGCTCATCTTCTCTTTTGGAAACAACACTTTTAAGCTAATTACCCCCTTTGGGCGAAGAAATTCGTGATCCTGACCAAAATAAAAACTTGTTCCATTGCCCGATTCTATCTTTTTAGGAAGAACGCTTTTATCGAGTTTTCTTTTTGGAACCGATGCTTTTTTTGGAATAAATGGGTTTATTTCCGGTATGATCAGATCTGAATATTCTCTGGTCTTGATAAGCTCTTTATAGAAATCATCATCTTCTGAATACGAATATGGCGCCTGATAAAAATGTTCAACCGTATCGGTTTTAACACCTTTTGCAATTAACATTGTTAACATGTTGTCCGGAGTTATATGAGAAAGGAGATTCTCATATGCCTCAGAGGAATTATTTGAATAAATATAGTTTATCCTTCCAGCATCTTCTAAGGGAAACATCATAACCTCGTTGGCCAGCTCGGTTGCCCTCCACATACCTTCGCCCCTACTCGCATATATCTCATCTAAAGCTGCCATTGTCTTCAGTTCCTCAAACACGTGTTTTGGGTGCCCAGACCTCCTCATTAGACCCACATAATCCATTGTGACTTTCAAGACCTCTTTATAATTATTGAGCCCTTCTTCCGTTAACCCGATGGTAACAGAGGCTCCGCCATAATCGTTGTTGTCAGACCTTGCTCCTGCACCCAGCGAAATGGCCCAACCCTTATCTTTCAAATACGAAAGAAGGCTTCCCTCTCCTTCGTGCCCTAATACAAAACCAAATTGTCGGTCTGGCTTACTATCATACAGGTACCTTGTTCCAGGTATTGGAAACATCATGGTCAAGTCTCTTATGTCTTTTACTGGGTCTACCTGAACAAGCCTAAATGTTTCTTTTTTCTCAAAATAGTTTGGGTCGTATTTATTAACCCCTTTCTTATGGTTCTTGATGCTTGAGAAATATTTTCTGGCCCACTTCTCCATTTCATCAAGAGAATGAGTACTTAGCAACGCAAGACCCATTCTATTTGAACTATAGTACTTATCATAAAACTCTATCAACTCAGTTCTGTCTATATCCCCTAGGGTTTCCAGATTTCCTGTGCCAAACTTCTGCTCTGGGTGCCCTTCTTTTGCAAATATCCCAGAAAGCCTGAACCTTCTCCAATTGTCATTCATTATGTTCTTTTGGTGCTCTGAATTAACCGCGTTAACCTCTCTCGCTGTATACTCTTCAGTAAAAAGTGGGCTAATGAAGAACTGGGAGAACCGGTCAATCGCACCTTCAAACGCGTCTGGAAGAACCTGAAACTGATAGTTAGTTAGGTCGCTTGCCGTATAGGCATTTGAATAACCCCCATTGTTTCTCAAATAAGAGCTGTACTCATCTACGTCTGGATATTTTTCTGTTCCTAGAAATAACATATGCTCTAAAAAATGCGCTAGGCCTTGTCTATCCTCAGGATTATCCAATGAACCAACCTGAACAGATACCGAAGCAGCTGAAACATTAAACTTTGGGTCAGATAAAAGATATACCTTTAATTCATTCTCAAGAACAATCGTTCTAACTTGTGATTTGTCGAGCGGGTGCTTCAATGGTTTACTGGTCTCACATGCAAAATAAAATAAAAAGAGAAACCAAATATGTTTTTTTATCATTGGGGTCCTTCATGGTTAGTTTAGGTGTCAAGAGCCTTGTCTATTATATATATAAGGTGCTTGCGATGCGCTTTTGTTGCCTCACCAACGCTCTTGACCTTAGATGCATACTTTTTGATCTTATTTAAATTTTCATATGACAGAGCAACAGACGCATGATCATACTTCATTTTACCTTTGTTATGCACAACTGAAATAAGACGCTTTGTATACTCTGTTTGTAGGTTTATTCTCATCGTACTAACATTGGATCCAGCATCAGAAGAAAAACAAGCAGTCGTAAGGTCGTTCATCATTTGACTTAAGGTGTATGTGTTTCCATAGAGCTCTGTATCCGTAATTCTTTTAAGCACATTTTGGTGCAAAAGCTGGTCTAAAACGCCCTTTTGCATATTCAAGACCATGTCGTGGATCTTAGGGTCCTTGGTGCCACTCCAGCCTCTTCTCTGCCATTGAAGATGACTATACATCTCTTCTGAAAATCTAAAAGCATCAGCTGAAAACAGGTATTTGGAAAGCAATGTCATGGCCCATTTTTGCTCATCCCTTGGAACAGGGGAAAAGGGGTCTTCTTTTCCTTTTTGACCAACCATAGACCGATCCATATATACTCCTCCAATGAATCTAGAAATAATTCTAGCAGAGCTACCATATTGTCGATTGAGTATTGAAAAAGCAGACCTGAAAAAGTGATATGATTCTCCTGGGGTTTCAAAGCGACCTAAGAGAGTTGGGTATATTGAATTAATGATATCCATCCTTTGTTGGGCATATCCGAGGGGGTCGCTGCTCATATCATACAACATGACTCTTGGGTCAATACCCTTTCCTGCTCTTCTCATATCATCTGCGTCATTCCCATACCCATATTCATTCTTAGTTGATTTACTTAATAGAGCCTCCTCTCTTTCTTTCTCATCTTCTGGGTTTTCAAGAGATGGGGTGTATCCATACTCTATTGCCCAAATATCATAAGGGCCCGGGGTAGTAGAATAAAACTGTCCGTGGTGTTTTGAGTCTGGGCCTACGTTTGCAGATGTATAATCCATGACCGAAGAATAGAGACCAATCGGCTCTGTTATGTGCCTATCGTGTATATTGTTTAAACTATGGAGGTGGCTGGCATAAAAATTATGACTGAGTCCCAATGTGTGTCCTATTTCATGGAGAGATAAGTCAACAAGGCTCTCATAGATAATTCTATGTTGTTCAAGTGGAGAAAAGTCCCCAATCGACCTTGAAGCTATCATTGCAAAAAGATTGTTCTCTTGCATTACGTGACTAAACTGACACGACCGCTCATCACTGATAAAACTATCGTCTGAAAAGGTTTCAAATATCTTTTCGAGTTTCACCCTATATGTGAATGAACTATACTCAAGCATAATATCTGCGCCTAAGATCTGTCCAGTTCTAGGGTTTACAAAGCTTGGCCCATATCCTGAAAAAGGGGGGCTAGGTGAAGATGCCCACCTTAAAACATTGTACCTGATATCCCCTGCGTCCCACTCAGCATCATCTGGTTGCACTTTAACCTCAACCGCATTGATAAATCCAGCCTCCTCAAAAGCCTTGTTCCAAGCAAGAACTCCATCGCGCACGGCATCCCTAAGCTCGTTGGGCGTTGTGTTCTCTATCCACCAGGTAATGGGCTCTACAACCTCAGACCTTTCCTGACTTGGGTTCTTTTTCTCTAGATGCCACTTGTGTATCATATCCCTATATGGTGTTGGGTCATCTGCAGCGGTCATATCTGTTACCTGGGTTGTAAAATAGCCAACCCTTGGGTCTTCATATCTTGGTTTGAAATTGTTTTCAGGCATTTGAATCAGGCTGTGTTGAACTACGGCATTTACCGATCTCGCATCCGTCAAACCCCTGTCTGAACCCCAGTTTGTCGGAACTGGATTAGAGTACACATACTGCACCACCAGGTCTGTGTTTTCTGGATAGTTATTTAATGAAACGTATTTTGTTCTATCTTTGGCAAGTTTTCCAATACGAAAGGGGTTTTTATTTCCACCACCAGGAACGAAACCCCTAGTGATCTGATGAAGTGCTTCTGTTAAAAACAAATTATCAACACCTATGAGTAGTTCTCCGTTTTTTTCTGCTACAATCTGAGACGACCCCAAGATCGCTGTGCTGACATTGGTATTTGAAGACCTGCTTAAGGGATTGTCTTTATCAAAGTACATTGTATTGTTCTGTATTTCAATCTCAACGCGATTAAAGTAGCGACTAAACTTTATGACCCTTGCGTCATCATACCACCCCTTAAAAACACCTGCGTTTACAGTCCCATTCAAATAATGAACAAAGTGAATATACTCCCTATCAAGTTGTTCTTTTTTTATTAACATGTGGAGTTTGCCGCTTGTTGTGTCTTGATACATCGTAACAAGACCAGGTATTTCTTTTGTGTTCTTTAAAGCCTCCTCCATGGTTTTCTTCTTTGGTCCCGAAGCGCTCTTGCTTGCTTCCGGACTTGACCCTGGAGCGCCGGCAGGCGCAGGCTCTTGACTAACCGCAGTTGCTGTGATAAAGGTAAATAAAACTATTAGTCTTTTCATATTATTTTCCTCTCTTTTGTGGAACGTATAGGTCTGTGATTGTCCCAGTATACATCTCAGCTGCCGCAGCGAAAGTTTCCCCAAGTGTTGGATGTGGGTGTACCGTGAGGCCTATATCATCGGCGTCAGACCCCATCTCAATTGCTAAACAAGCTTCCGATATGAGATCGCCAGCTGAAGGTCCAACTATTGCAGCACCCAGAACTTGTTTTGTTTCTGGGTCAAACAAGACCTTTGTTTTCCCTTGTTGGGCATCAAGAATCATAGCCTTACCACTTGCCGCCCAAGGAAACTCGCCTTTTTCATAGGGTATGTTGTTTGATTTTGCCTCAGACTCAGTTAAGCCAACCCATGCTATTTCAGGGTGTGTATATACAACGCTTGGAATAGCCCTAGCGTCCATTGCGGCTGGATGACCAGATGCTACTTCGGCAGCAACCTTCCCCTCATGTGTCGCTTTGTGTGCAAGCATTGGGTTTCCTGCAATATCTCCGATTGCAAAAATATTGTCCACTGATGTTCTTTGGTATTCATCAACTATTATGAAATTATTCTCATTTGTTTTGATATCTGTTGACTCCAGGTTTAATTGAGAAGTGTTTGGCTTTCTCCCAACTGAAACTAGTATCTTATCAAAGGTTAGTTCTTTGTTTTCACCGCCGGAGTCAATAACCACACCCAACCCCCCTTTCTCATTAGGCGCAACATCAACAACCTTAGATGACAGCATGATGGATTTAAACTGCTTGGACAGCTTCCTTTTAAGCGGCTTAACGATATCTTCATCCGCACCCGGCACAAGGGCAGGCAAAAACTCAACAACAGAAACCTCCGAACCCAAAGAGGCGTATACCTGACCCAACTCTAACCCAATAACGCCGCCACCCACAACTAAGAGCGTTTTTGGAATGTCCGCTAGCTCGAGAGCTGTTCTTGATGTAAGTATTGACGAGTGTCCATCTGGGAGACCTGGAATCATTGAAGAACTTGACCCAGCGGCTATTATACACTTCTTAAACGATATCACCACTTGGTCTGCGTCACTTTTGACAGACAGTTCGGTGTTTGATAAAAAAGACGCTTCCCCACAAAGAGTCTCTACCTTTCTTGCTTTGGCGAGTTGAGAAATACCACCACTCAACTTAGAAACAATCTTATTCTTGTATTCTCTAACGCTTTCAATTTCTATTTTTGGCTCGGAGAAAGAAACTCCCACGCTAGATAAACTAGATGCTTCAGCTACCACCTTAGAGATATGCAAAAGAGCCTTAGATGGAATGCACCCCCTGTTCAAACAAACCCCTCCTAGCTGTTCATCTTTGTCTATCATTAAGACCCTGTTCCCAAGGTCCGCGGCTCTAAATGCAGCAGCATAGCCACCTGGCCCTGAGCCAATAACTACAATATCTACGTTTTCTGTTTTAGACACCACCTAGTCCTTAAATGAATCTATCTCGCCCAGTACAGCTGAAAGCCTTTCTACAAAAGCTGCGCCCGAGGCACCATCTACCACCCTATGGTCATACGACAATGAAAAAGGTAACATATAGCGAGGAACAAACTCTTTATTTTCTTTATTATATATTGGCTTCCATTCACTTTTTGAAACCCCAAGAATGGCGACCTCTGGAGGGTTTACAATTGGTGAAAAGCCAGTGCCCCCAATTCCACCAAGGCTTGAAATTGTAAAAGAACTTCCTTTTAATTCATCTGGTTTTAGTTTTTTATCTCTTGCTCTTTGGCTGATATCAACCAGCTCTTCTGAAAGCTCCAGTATGGTTTTTTTATCTACATCTTTAACGCAAGGAACCATTAACCCTGAAGGAGTATCAACGGCAACGCCTATATGGAAATAGTTTTTGATAACCAAGTTCTCCTGTTTTTCATCCAGAGAACTATTAAACCTGGGCATCTCTTTTAGAACCAAAACTACGGCTTTCATCAAAAAGGGAAGAAAAGTAATTTTTTTACCTGTTTTTTCTGCCTCTTCTTTTAATTTTTTTCTATGCCCATCTAGGTCTGTTATGTCTGCAACGTTGTGTTGCGTGACGTGTGGTATGTCTTGCCACGATTCCTGTAGCCGCTGTCCCGTGATCTTGTTGACCTTGGTTAATTTTAGAGTTTCGGTATCGCCCCACTGTGAAAAATCAATTGTTTTCCTGGGTAACCTTGGGCTACTAGAGCCTCCCTGCATCCTGATTCTTATGTACCCATGGAGGTCATCCTTGGTAATTCTTCCCTTGGCCCCAGTTCCCTTAATGAAATTAAGGTCAATCTCTAACTCCCTGGAAAGCCTTCGAACTCCGGGAGAAGCAAAAACACCATCGTTAACTTTCAACTCTTTTGGTTTGAGG
>CEVW01045264.1_pt1 | contig 13525 bp, 14 predicted proteins | sample 427061 | NCBI WGS metagenome assembly CEVW01 (sample SAMEA2623774, study PRJEB7988) | marine metagenome | biome: marine biome (ENVO:00000447); feature: surface water layer (ENVO:00002042); material: "saline water (ENVO:00002010), including plankton (ENVO:xxxxxxxx)" | depth 5 m
TTTGCTTTAGCTAAATGGTGAGTAGCTAATTGATTTGGTTCATTAATATTATAAGAAAAAGGTTTAATTATCAGTGGAACATCTGAACTAAATGCTCTTGAGATTGCATTACCACTATGAAATATTGATGCCCTTAGTAACCCATTATTTAAATTAACATAATTATAGTAAAGTTTTATATCAAAACTTTTAAGATGATAATGAATACCTAAATTAACAGCTTGCTCTTCTTTTCCAGAGTTAGTTAACATATAATCTGGTGTATGTCTATCTCCTATCTTTATGTTGTTATAACCAATAGTATAGCCTAAATTCTTATAACCTTGACCTAAATTAAATCCTAAATTTGTGCCTTTACCATTAGTCTCATAACCAGTATTTAATTTCAAATAAAAAGGCTGACTTAATTTCATTGGATCAGCTTCAACTATAACAGCTCCTCCAAGTCCTTCAGGACCAAACCGAACACCTGAAGCACCTTTAATTACCCTTAAGTTAGAAACTGATGACATATTAATTTCAGGGGCATGTTCTTTTCCCCAATTCTGAAAGCCGTGTTTTAAGTAATTATTTAGAACTAATATTCTATTTCCGTATAATCCATGAATTACAGGTAACTCAACATTTGAACCAGATGAGATAAAAGATACTCCGTCAATTTCACTAGCTATACTAGCTAGAGAAAATGTCCTATTTGATCCTCTTTCATCTAGGTTGAGAGATTGTTGAGACATTGTCTTTGTCCCCTCATCTTTCTCTTTTTCTTGAAATATTAATACCGAATTTAACTCAATATCATCTCTCGATAAATATATATTAGTATTATTTGGAGAAAGAGTAAAAGTTGAGTCAGTATAACCTATACTTGACACAAGAACTTTAACATTTTCAGAACATAAATTATTAAGAGAAAAATTTCCATTTTCATCCGAAGTAAAAAATTTTTGAGAGTTAATTACTTCAATTAAAACACCAGGAAGAGATTCATTACTTTCTTTATCTAATACTTTTCCTGACAAATTATAGGAACAATTTACCTGCGAATAAATATTGTTTTGAAAAATACAAAACATTAGAAAAAGACAGCATAACCTAACTTTTAAATTATTTTCATGTGGCTTAATACAAGTACAACAGCAATTAGTATCCTTAGCTCCAATATTTTTATTCATATTATGATATAATTATAACAATATTATTTCACTAACCTATTTTTAAGTTAAGTGAATTGATATTCTAATTAAGAAAATATATAAAAATATCAATGTCCCCAATTAAGGGGACAATGATAAATGTTTAGTCTATACCCTAGTTATTGTTATTGAATAGTTAATCGAAATTGTAACTCGAAATCCGTGTCACCGTCATTAGCTCCAGATGTACTAGTTTTAACATCTGGCTGATGTTGTAGCCTTACAGTAAAAGAAGCCGCGGTTGTAGGATCACCTGCAGTCCATGATGTATTAAGTCCTAACGGATTTCCATTACCATCAGCATCATTATAATTAACTGGATCAGAAGCATTATCTATATTTCCATTCCCTGTAGGATTGGAAAATGCACCCTCAGTCCATGCAAAAAATATTTGATGCTCATCATCTTCCTCAGCTATTTCTTCTCCAATATCTTCCCCAGGTGTTTCCAAGTTATTCATAATGTCGAATGTAAGAGTATAATTTGTTCCAGCTTGTAACTGTATCTCATCTAATACCACAAGCTCCTGCACACCCTCACCATCTGGATCTTGAGCGCTAGCTGTAACAACAGCTCCAGCGTCAGATGTAAAAACAAGTGTTACATCAGTAATCACTTCCATTTCCTCTTCTTCCTCTGGTACTACATCATCATCCTCACATGCAGTGAAAATAACAAGTGATAGTAAAGAATAAAGAAGGATATTTAGTTTGAATATATTTTTTTTCATTGTTTAAAAATTTAAAAGTTATTAATAGATTAAAATGTGACTTATTTTCTAAGTCGGATTATGTGAGACAAATAATGTCTCAACTTAAAGGGAATTATAATGTTATCGGTGGAGCTCTACTAGATAAATTTAGAGTTGATAATTTACGATAAACACTATTAACAAAATAGACTAAACTTTCTTTATATATAGATGAATAATTTTTTACAAACTGATAAGAAATTATGTCAGAAGAATGACTAGAAGAAATTAAACACGTAATACATTCACCTTCTTTTGAAGATTCTTCAACAATTCCACTCTCTATAACTTCACTATGGTAATGATAAGAGGAAGACTCTGCAACAAGGTAAACTGTAAAAACTGTGAGAAATAAAATTGAGTAAAATCTCTTCATTATCTAGGTAAGTGACGAATTTAATGAAATTTCACAGTTTAACAAACCTGATATAGGACAATTTTCTTTTGCTTCTTTCGCACACTCTAAAAATTTCTCATTACTAATACCTGACACCTTAGCTTTGAGAGTCAGTTCTATTGACTCAACCACTCCATCAACAAATGTTAATTCAGATTCCGTCTCGAGATGATCAGGTGAAAAGCCGTTCTCATTAAGCACAAAACTTAATTTCATATTAAAACATCCCGCATGAGCTGCAGCTATTAATTCTTCAGGATTAGTTCCAAGTTTTCCGTCGTCATTTTTAAATCTCATCTTAAAATCATAAGGAAGATTTTTTAATGCTCCACTACCTGTGGTTAGCTCACCAGATCCGTTCTCTCCGTCACCTCTCCATACAACATGTGCTTTTCTTTTCATACTTAATAATTTTACGTAAATTAATTAAAAATGATATTAAAATAAAAATGGAAATTAATTCAAGAAGAAAATTTTTATTCAATTCACTTGCTTTAACATCAATGCCATTTTTAAATAGTGATGTTTATGGTAATATTTTTAAAAAGAATAAATTAGAGTTAGCACTTCAAATCTATTCCTTTGCCCCTCTTATATTTCAAAATCAACTTAACATATTAGATTATCCAGAACTAATAAGAAATAAGTATAATATAAGTGCAGCAGAATACTGGTCGATAGCATTTATGGGAAAAGAAACAGATAAAAATTTCATTAAAGATCTAAATAATAGAACAGCAGATCAAGATATTAAAAACCTGATAATTCTAGTTGACAATATTGACTTAAAGACAATGGCAAATGGTCCGAGCCTAGCTTCAACTATAAAAATTGAAAGAGACGAGGCAATAGATTTTCATAAGAACTGGATAGATACTGCATCTAATATAGGCTGTCACTCCATTAGAGTCAATCTAAGATCAGAAGAACCTGATACAAAAAAAATTTTAGATAATTCATCTGAAAGTATTTTAAAATTAATAGAATACAGTAAAAGTCAGGGAATAAGTATAGTTGTTGAAAACCATGGAGGAATAACAGGAGATGCTGATTGGCTTGTTGAACTTATGAGAAATATAAACAGTAAATATATTGGAACTCTCCCCGATTTTGGTTCATATAATTTCTGTATAAAGCGTGGGGATTTAAACTTAGGAGATATAGAAAGTGATTGTGAAAATCAATATGACAAATATGTTGGAGTTGAAAAACTTTTACCATACGCAAAAGGTATTAGCGCAAAGTCTCATGAATTTAATTCTCGAGGCGAAGAGAAATCCACTGATTACTCAAAGATGATGGATATAATATCAAGTTCGTCATATAAAGGGTTTATTACTATTGAATATGAAGGAGCTGTAATGAATATGTTTGGAAGTAAAGGAAATTACCTTAACCCACACGAAGGTGTTGAGGCTACGAAAAAGTTGATTAGTAAGTATATATAATATGGAATGGAAAAGGTATTTTTTTAATATAGCTGAGGAGGTAAAGAAAAAATCAAAAGATAAAAACACTCAGATTGGAGCTGTAATAGTTGGAAAAGATAAAGAGATTGTATCTACGGGATATAATTCATTCCCAAGAGGAATAGATGATGAAAAGGAGGATCGTCAAGAAAAACCTGAAAAATATTTTTGGTTTGAACATGCTGAAAGAAATGCTATCTATAATGCTGCAAGAATTGGAGTATCAACGAAAGGGTGTACGATATATTTAACTTGTGACATTCCCTGTGCAGACTGTGCCAGAGGAATAATAAATGCAGGTATTATAAAGATTTATGCTAAGAAAGGAGCCGGTGCAAAATCTAAGAAATGGGATGAATCTTCTAGAAGGAGTATGCAGATGTTTAAAGAAGCAGGTGTAAAAGTCGAATGGTATGACTTTTAAATAAATTATTTCCAGTTTTTATTGAAGAAGCCTAAAAACATAGGTACGTTTTCTTGATACTTCTTATAGTCAGGATATTTCCTTGAGCTTATTCCCTCACTGAATATAGCACTATTAACAAATAAAACTACTAATAGAACACATCCAACTACTGACCAGTTTAATAATGAGCCGTTAGCTGATGCTCCAATAAAATAAAAGGTAATCCATATTAATTGTTCACAAGTGAAGTTTGGGTGTCTAGAAAAAGACCATAAACCAGTTGTAACAAAACCTCTTTTATAGTCACCATCAAGTTTTTCATTATTTTCAATTCTTCTATATTTTTCTGTCTGGAAATCATACTGTTGTTGATCAGAAATATATTGGATAACAATTAGAATAAACATAAACCCTCCTATCAAATAATCTACTGTTCCTATTGGCTCAGAACCTTGCCAAGCTGCAAGAATTGGTAAAGTGAATAGAAAGATTAAGCCCATTTGATAAAGACATATAAAAAATAAATTAAACATTCCCCATGTCAATCTAGATGATAGAAATGGAATAGCCTTTTTCACTTCCACCCATCTATAATCTTCTTCCCCTTTCCAAAAGTATATGCTGAATCCACCTCTTCTAGCAAAATTATAAGTTAATCTTAAACCCCAAAGGGTAACTAGAACCGCCATCATTACCATTCTGTCATCGTATCCAGCTGCTTGAGCAAAATACCATGCATATGCTATAGGGATAAGACTCCAGAATTTATCAACCTGACTATAATTCTTAGCAAGTTCACTGACAACAAAACAATAAATTGCAGAACCAAGATAGAGTTTAGTCATTGCTATAAGGGCAGAGTATTGCTCTGCTGTAAATGACGTATCAAAAACATCAGTTCCAAAAGTTATGTATACTAATCCACACAATGTGATTATCAAAAATATTGCTTGTTTTGCTACCATCTAACTTAATGATTTAAATTCCGTTTTTCTTTTTATGAGTTTAATATTATCTAAAAAAATTTATGATATAAAAGAAATACCAAAAAAAACCGGAATATATTTTTTTTTAGACATAAACGGAATACCAATTTATATAGGAAAAAGTTTGAATTTATATAAAAGAGTAAATCAACACATTAACTCAAAAAGTACTAAATCATCTAAACTAAAATCACGATTTGATCACATTAGATACCTCGAGACAAAAAGTGAGTTAATTGCGTTGCTAATAGAGTCTCAGGAAATTAAAAGAAATAATCCAGTACTTAACAGAAAACTTAGAAAAAAAAGAGAAAATATTAATATCAATATTATTGAAGATGATAACGGGTATTATGGGCTTAAGATCTCAAAAATAAAAGAAAATGTTTTAACATCTTTTCAATCCACTCGGAAAGCTAGAAGTTTCATAAATTATCTTTCTGAAAAATATAATTTATGTAAAAAATTAAATTCTACTAATACTGAAAGTCATTGTTGTCACGCAATATCATTGAGTCAAAATACAAAAAGATGCTTTTGTGAAGATAGTCTGAAGTCTTACAATAGTAAATTTCAAAAAATGAAAGAATCATTAATTCTTCCTAAGAATAAGTTCTTAATGGTAGATAAAAATCATAAAAAACCTTATCCATTTGTTTCCGTTGATAGTGGTACAATTGAAGGATTTGGTTACACCAATAATCCTGAATCAAATTATAGAACCAACCTAAAAAGATTAGATTTTAATACTAAAGATGAGGTGATAATTGTGAAAAATTATTACAAAAAAAATAATGACAGTTTAGAACTAATTTATTTATAATGATAAAATATATAGGAAAGGGCATTTACGAACTTAAAACCGTTCAAAAATTACCAATTAGTTTAAAGGAAAGTTGGAGCTTTTTTTCAAATCCAAAAAATTTATTCAAAATAACTCCTGAACATATGAACTTCAGTATCCTAACTGATTTTAATAAAATGTATGAAGGTCAAATAATTAAGTATAGAGTATCTCCATTCCCATTTTTTCGAGTTGGTTGGACAACAAAAATTACTACAGTTGAAGAACCTTTTAGTTTTATTGATACACAGGAATCTGGACCTTTCAGTATCTGGGAGCATGAGCACAGATTTGAAGAATCAAAAAATGGTGTAATTGCTCACGACATTGTTAAGTTCAAATTACCACTCGGTTTAATTGGAAGAATATTTGGAAGTAGTCTTGTAAAATTTCAGTTAAAAAAAATATTTGAATTTAGAGAAAAACAATTAATTAAAATTTTTAAGAAATGAAAAACATATTAGTAGTTGGAGGGAGCAAAGGGATAGGTAGAGAAATAGTAAATTCTCAGTTAGAGAAAGGTAATTATTGTTATAATTTTTCAAGAACAGAATCAGGTATTAATAACCAAAATTTAATCGAAGAAAAGATTGACATTCTTAGTGACGATTTACCTAATATAGAAAATATTGACTCGGTTATTTATTGTCCTGGCTCAATAAACTTAAAACCTATACTTCAACTTAAGGAAGAGGATTTTGTAAATGATTTTAATATAAATGTTTTAGGTGCAATTAAAACCGTCAAAACATATTTAAATAATCTCAAAAAAGGTGATGACCCATCTCTACTATTTTTCAGTACGGTGGCCGTAGGTCAAGGTATGCCCTTTCATTCATCTGTATCGGTAGCTAAAGCTGGGATTGAAGGTTTAACAAAATCATTAGCCGCAGAATTGGCTCCTTCTATTAGAGTAAATTGTATAGCTCCAACTATAACAAGAACAGATATGGCTCAGAGAATCTTAAGAAATGAAAAAATTGAGGAAAATATTGCTAATAAACATCCACTAAAGAAAATTTGCGAAGCAAAAGATATTTCGGATATGGCTGATTTTCTAATATCACATAATGCAAAAAATATTACTGGCCAAATCATGCATGTTGATGGTGGAATGTCAACTCTCAAAATTTAAATTTTGATTCATTTCAGCAGAGAAATTATAGATAAATTAGATAAGGTCTCCAGACTAAATTTAATAAATAGTGTAACTGGATTTAAGCCTGCAAACCTGATTGGTACTATATCAAAGCAAAATCAAGAAAATCTAGCAATATTCAGTTCACTAGTCCACCTAGGTTCTAAACCTCCACTATTAGGTTTGATTACAAGACCCAATTCTGTTCCAAGACATACATATACAAACATTATTGAATCAAAGTTTTATACCATTAATCACGTAAGTGATAATATTATCGAAAGAGCTCATATGACTTCAGCAAAATTTAATCGTGATGAATCAGAATTTGAGAAATGTGATCTTGAAAAAGAATATATTGATGATTTTCATGCACCATATGTGAAAGAAAGTGAATGTAAGATAGGAATGAAATTTGTAGAAGAAGTCAATATCAAAAGCAATGACACAATACTAATAGTTGGAGAAATCATAAACATTATGATAAAACAAGACTCTGTAGCAAAAGATGGATCCCTAGATTTTGAGAAATTAAATTCAGTTTGTATTTCTGGATTAGATACTTACTACAAGGCACAAAAAATAGTAAAGTATCCGTATGCCAGGAAGAAAAATATTCCAACAAAATGGTCAAGGTAAATATCCCTGAAAAGGTCTGTATTGTATGTAATAGGCCATTTTCTTATAGAAAAAAATGGAGGAACTGTTGGGATGAAGTAAAATATTGTTCAAAAAGATGCAGAGGAAATAGATGAAAGAAATTGCAATAATTTTTCCAAACCAACTTCACAGAGATAGTGAAGTACTAGAAAAAAAAATACCTGTATACCTTATAGAGGAATTTCTGTTCTTCAATCAATATAATTTTCATAAACAAAAAATTGTGTTTCATAGAAGTTCTATGAAAGAATACGAAAGTTATTTAATAAATAAATCTATTAAAGTCAGCTATATAGATAGTTTTAACCAATCATCAGACATTAGAAATTTTATTAAAGATATTTCATCAGAAGTTGATAAAATTCATGTGATAGATCCCGTAGATTATTTACTTGAAAAAAGACTGAAAAAAGCATGCATAAAATACAATTTATCTTTAGAAATATATGATAATCCATCGTTTATTAATACAAACTCTGAATTGGAGCCATTCTTTAGAAATGATAAAGTAAAATTTTTTCAAACAAGTTTTTATAAAGAGCAGAGAAAAAAATATAATATACTAATTCAAAATTCTAAACCTGAGGGTGGAAGATGGACATATGATGATGAGAATAGAAAGAAATATCCAAAAGATAAAAAACCACCTAAAATAAGTTTTTCAAAAAAAAATAAATTTTATGAAGAGGCAACATCATATGTTAATAAGCATTACACAGATAATATTGGTATAATTAATGAAAATGTTATTTATCCATCAAACTTTGATGATGCAGATAAGTGGCTAAACTCCTTTTTAGAAATAAGATATAGAGAGTTTGGACCGTATGAAGATGCAATTGTAAAGGAAGAAATTTTTTTGAATCACAGTTTACTTTCACCTCTAATAAATTCTGGTATTCTCTCGCCAAAACAAATAATAAATGAAACAATTAAATATTATAAAAAAAATAACATTCCAATTAACTCTTGCGAAGGATTCATAAGACAGGTTATTGGTTGGAGAGAGTTTATTCGTGGAGTATATAAAGTTAAAGGAAGCTTTGAAAGAACTAGAAATTTCTGGGGATTCAATAAAAAAATACCCAAATCATTTTACAATGGAACAACTGGTATAGATCCTATCGACGATACAATTAATAAAGTACATAATACCGCTTATTGTCATCACATAGAAAGATTAATGGTTTTAGGAAATTTTATGTTACTGTGTGAGTTTGATCCTGATGAAATATATAAATGGTTCATGGAATTTTTTATTGATTCATATGACTGGGTAATGGTACCAAATGTTTATGGAATGAGTCAATTTGCAGATGGTGGATTAATGTCAACCAAACCATATATAAGTGGCAGTAGCTACATTATTAAAATGAGCAATTATAAGAATGGAGAATGGAGTAAAATTTGGGACTCTTTATTTTGGAGATTTTTAGATAAACAAAGAGATTTTTTTATTAAAAATCCTAGAATGAGAATGCTAGTAAATTCATATGATAAGATGGATCAAGAAAAAAAAGAAAATTTAAGAGATACTGCTAATAAATATTTAAAAGAAATAGAAATATGAAAAAAGCTATTTACTGGTTTAGAAAAAATTTAAGAATAAATGATAATCCTTCTCTTTATAATGCTATAAATGAAAATGATGAGGTAATTTGTATTTATATAAAAAACTATTCAATATATAACCCATCAGGCATTGATCTTGGAAATATGGGTTCTTTTAGAAAAAAGTTTTTAGATGAATCCGTACTTGATTTAAAAAACAACTTAAAAAAAGTTGGAATTGATCTCTATATTTTTGATGGTGATTTAATTAAGATTTTCAAAGAAATAAAATCTAAGTACTTATCAAATAAAATTTATGCATCTAAAGAAGTTGGTTGGTACGAAGAAAAAGAGGAAGAAGAGTTAAAAGAAAATAATTTTGATTTAAATCTTTATGATGATCAATTTCTAGTTGAAAGAAATAGTCTGCCTTATAAAACTGATGAGCTTCCTCTTATCTTCACTCATTTCAGAAAAAAAATAGAAAAGGTTGTACAAATCAGAGAAGAATCTGGAAAAATAATTTATAAGAAAAAGATAAATAAGTACGATTTTAATTTTGAGTCAGATATTAATTTTCAAGATTTAGAATTTCATAAACATTCTAATTTCCCTTTTAAAGGAGGTGAATCTAATGGAAGAGAAAGATTAAAATTTTACTTGTGGGAAAATAAAGGAATTGAGACATATAAGGAAACGCGCAACGGATTAATTGGAACTGAATATTCTTCTAAATTATCTTCATATCTTTCTTTAGGATGCTTGTCTCCAGTTACTATATATCATGAGGTAAAAAAATACGAAAAGGAAGTAAAAAAAAATTCATCTACATATTGGCTAATATTTGAGATTCTTTGGAGAGAATTTTTCAGGTACGTTTACCTAAAAGGAAAAAATAATATTTTTATTAAAAAAGGTATCAATGGAAATATTTTCAATAAGAATTTCAAAAATGATATTGAATTATTTAATAGGTGGAAAGAAGGTAGAACAGGTCAAGATTTTATAGATGCAAATATGATTGAATTAAATAAAACAGGGTTTATGAGTAATAGAGGAAGACAGAATGTTGCTAGTTATCTCGTTAATAATTTAGATTTAAATTGGGTTTTAGGGGCATCTTATTTCGAAAAACATTTAACAGATTATGATGTTACAAGTAACTGGTGTAACTGGATGTATATCTCAGGAGTAGGTAATAATGTTAAAAATTGGGTATTTAATCCAATAAGACAATCAGAAATGTATGATAAAGACGGGTTTTACAGGGAGATTTGGTTAAATAAAAAAATAGGGCAACAAAATATTCAGTTTTAGAGTATAAGTATTATTTACAATAGATTTTAATACTATAGTATAAATTAATATAGAAATGTTTAAGTTTATAAAGCTTTTTAAGCCCTTTGAATTGGTTTTACTGGTACTTGTACTAGTAACCATAGTGGTTTCTGAAATATTTTTTTTCAATGACGAACCACTTAAAGCTGTATTTTTAGGATTATGGGCACCAACTATACTTCTTTTTATCTTGATTTTTAATCAAAAGAAGAAAGATTTATAGATATAAACTAAACTATGTCTGAACTCTTAACTGAAGATTTTATTTTCATTTGGGCGGGGATCGTCTCAGTCTCTTTCATAATCTGGATATTACTCACGGCCAAAGAATTAAATGATGTAGTTGATAAAAGAAAAAGAAAATGAATGCACATATAGCAAGTTTAGTAAATGGAATTGTTCTAGTAGCTGTAGGATTATGGGGATATATGGAATCTAGTTCTCCTACATCTTTAATTCCTGTTGTAATTGGAGCAATATTATTAGTTCTTAATAAAGGAGTTAAAAATCAAAACAAAGTAATTGCTCACATTGCAGTTCTAGTAACACTTTTATCTTTTGCAAATGTCATGCCTTTAAGAGGAGCCTTGGCTGATGGAAGGTCAGAGGCAGTACTCAGAATCATTATCATGCTATCTTCTTCAGTTTATGCTATGATATTTTTTATTAAAAGTTTTATTGAAGCAAGAAGAAAATAAATACTTTTGATAAAAAATTATCAAATTGGCAAAGCTTTACAAATTAGTTTTCTTACTTCTATTATCTAACAATATATTCTCCCAGTCAGACGTAAAATACGTATCACCTAGCGGAAGTGATAGTAATGATGGGTCATTAAACTCTCCATACAAAACAATAGCAAAAGCATTATCTACCTTAAATACAGGAACGATAAAATTACTAGATGGTATTTACAGAGAAAAAGTTATTATCGAAAATAAAAACAACATCATAATTTCAGGAGACCAATTAGGGAATGCAGTAATTGATGGGACAATAAACCTTAATGAATTTAATTGGACTGAAACTGAAAACAATATTTTTAAAACTATAATAGATACAGCTATATGGCAGTTATTTGTTGAAGATAAAGAGATGGTAATGGCAAGATGGCCTAATGCTCAATTTTCAGATAAATCTATCTATTCATGGGATACATGGGCTGAAGGTGATGAAAGTAGTAGTATTAACGGATTAACTGTAATTGATAATACAAAATCATTCTTCTCAGGTTTAGATTTTAGTTTAGATACAGCTCATGCAATTCTAAATATTGGTTCATTTAGAACATGGAATCGTAAAATTCAGTATTCTGAAGGATCTGAAGTCATAGAATATAATAATGTTCCTAATAATCAATATAAAGACAAGCATCACTATTTTTTTGTAGAGGGAGATCTAAACTTATTAGATACAATAAATGAGTGGTATCATAATCCAAACACTGGAGAACTTTGGTTAATGACCGATGGTACTAACCCAAATGATTTAGATATCAAAGGAAAAGTAAATACATACTCATTTGAAATACTTAATTCTGGAAACATTACTATTGAAAATTTATTCTTTTTTTCATCTACTGTCAAAGTTCAATCAACTGAAAACTTTATTCTACAAGATTGTAATTTTGCTTACCCGTCAACATCTAAAAGGATGGTAGGTGATCTTGGAACTCCAATGGCAACAACTATTGGGATTAGTGGGTCATCCAACAAAGTAAATAATAGTATTATTAGAAGAAATTTATTTGAATATACTGATGGAGATGCTTTAAGAGTTTATGGAGATAATAATCTTATTGAAAATAATTTTTTTCAATATATTGATTATTCGGTCGCTGAGCTACCGGGACTCATGGTAACTATGTTTATAAATGGTGATAAAAATACAATAACAAAAAATACAATTGAAAATGTTCAGGCCTCAGCTACAGTAACGCCTGGAGAAAGAAGTATTTTCTCATATAATAAAGTTACAAAAACAGGAGCTCTACAGTCAGACGGTTCTGTATTTCAAGGGACACGAAATTTTGTTGCAGATTCAGAAGTACATCATAACTATGTATATAATACACCAAAGTTAGCACTTAGATATGATGCCCCAGGAGATGACCCAACTGCAGCAGGACAAAGAGGTAAAATGTATAATAATGTTGCAATTAATACCAGTGGAATTATGGTAAAGGGTGACTACCATTTTATAGCTAATAACACGGTAGTTGGTAGTAATAAAAATGGGATGATCATTTTAGATGAAGAAAATTCAAATTTGAATACATTTACCCAAAATAATCTTGTAGATAAGCTTAGCGGGCACAGAAGCCTCAGTAATTATGAAGATAAAGATAGAGATGGAAATGCTGACTACCCTATTCCTGGTACATCTTCAAATAACTGGAATGGATGGGATTCAGTAAATACAAGTTATAACGACGAACTGAGTATTGACAATACAATCTATACTTTAATTGATAGTATAACCCTAATGCCTTTAGAAGGTTCACCCCTAATTGACGCTGGTATATCCATTGAATCAATACCTCAAGAAATAGTCGGCTCTGCACCTGATATTGGAGCATATGAATATGGGGCTGAGAAATGGGAAGCTGGAATTGAAGGTTGGGATCCTGATTTCTATCCATGGGACCACATAAGTGATTCAGATGAAGATGGAGTTTTTGATAACGAGGATAATTGTCCTCTTACAGCTAATGCAGACCAACTAGATACTGATGGAGATGGTATAGGAGATGCTTGTGATACTGATGATGACGGAGACGGAGTGCTTGATA
>CEVW01055121.1_pt1 | contig 13486 bp, 9 predicted proteins | sample 427061 | NCBI WGS metagenome assembly CEVW01 (sample SAMEA2623774, study PRJEB7988) | marine metagenome | biome: marine biome (ENVO:00000447); feature: surface water layer (ENVO:00002042); material: "saline water (ENVO:00002010), including plankton (ENVO:xxxxxxxx)" | depth 5 m
CTTTGATTCCAATGTTCTTCTTGATTCTAAAATGGGGAGGTACAGACCGCCGATATGCAGCTCAAAAGTTCTTCATCTACACCTTTACTGCAAGCGTAATTATGTTACTTGGTTTGATTACTCTATACTTCTTACAACCAGAAGGTAACGGTACATACTACGGTAGTATTACTGGAAGAACCTTTGACATGAGTAAATTATTCAGTAATGCATTAGCATACAACCTTGGTGACGGAGTATTCCTTGGAATGGATATGCAGAAGTTACTCTTCGTCTTGTTGATGATTGGATTCTTGGTCAAATTACCTGCAGTACCATTCCACACTTGGCTTCCAGATGCTCACGTTCAAGCCCCAACAGGGGGCTCCATGCTCTTGGCTGGAGTTATGCTAAAGATGGGTGCATACGGAATGCTACGAATACCCATTGCAATATTCCCTGATGCCTTGATGTATTATCAAGACTGGATTATGGCAATTGGATTGATCTCATTGGTATGGGGTGCAGTAGTCTGCCTTGGTCAAACCAATCTGAAAAGGATGGTTGCTTATTCCTCAGTATCGCACATGGGTGTAATTCTACTAGGAATAGCAAGTATGCAACCATTGGGTTATGCTGCGGCACTATTCATGATGTTTGCACACGGAATCATTTCACCAATGCTTTTCGCAGTTTGTGGTGCTTTCAAACACCACTATCATTCAATGGAGATTGGAGATATGCGTGGTATGGCTAAATTCTCTCCATACCTAGCAGTCTACATGATGTTCTCATGGATGGCAAGTCTTGGCTTACCATTACTAGCAGGTTTCGTGGCAGAGTTGATGTTGTTGCTTGCATACTGGCCTGTATATGGTTGGTGGATTTTATTCCCTGGTGCAGTAATTGCAATCACAGGTGCATACTATCTATGGTCAATGCAAAGAACAATTTTCGAAGGTGGCGAACATGGCCAACCTCCAAAATCCCTACATGGAGAAGTTCCTCCAGACATCACGCTTCCTGAAAATATTGGAATGATTATTCTTGCAATATTTACAGTAATTTTTGGAATATTCCCATTCATAATCCTAGGAATGATGGACCAATGGACAGTCGAATTATTTGAAGGCGTATTCAATAGGGGAGGGATCTAAGATGCAGACTGTTGCACCATTTAGCTATGATTTCTGGGTTGCTATGGCGCCTGAAACAGTTTTGCTTATCGGTTTAGTTGCCATATTCATTATTCCGAATCTTGGAAATTCTAAGATGCGAATCCCACTAACAAATGTCAGAATACCATGGTTCCTTGGTGGAAGGCGTTTCAGACTAACAGGAGCAGCACATATACCTGGATTGATTGCTACAGCTACACTTTTCACAGCATTTTTCATTGCCACCTGGGGTCAATTCAATGGAGAGTTTACAGAAGTACTCGTAAAGAGTGGCGAAGTGACTTTGATGAAAATCGATGGATTCGCTCGTATCTTTGAAATTATTTTCTTAGGAGCCATTCTGTTAGCAGCAATGGCTAGCCTTGACAGAGTTCCTGCTACAACCTATGAGGAAACCGATGAATTAGATGAGATGTATAACAATCGCAGACAAGTCGATTTGTATATTCTAATGCTGACTACTGCGATTGGAATGAGTATGGTTGCACTCGCCCAAGATTTGTTTGTATTATTTGTTGGTTTGGAGTTGGCTAGTTTAGCCACTTACGTTTTGGTTGCATTCCACAAGGAATCCAAATCTGGTTCAGAGGGTGGAGTGAAATATTTCATTGTCGGTTCTGTTGCTAGTGCAGTCGGTCTTTACGGTTTATCTCTACTCTACCTATGGTCTGGTAGTTTACAATTAGATGTTTTAGCTTCACACTGGGCTACCAATGGAGATGAGGTTTTACCGATAATCGCTCTAGGATTAGTTTTGGTTGGATTCGGATTCAAAGTAAGTGCAGCACCGTTCCACTTCGCAGCGCCAGATGCTTATGCAGGTGCAAATAGCCCAGTAGCAGGAATACTTGCTACTGCATCGAAAGGAATGGGTATGATCGGACTTGTACGAATTCTAGTAGTAGTCGCTTCACCGGGAGAAAGCGCTGAAAGTGCTATCTGGTTAGCTGCTATGGCGACCCTTGCCTTAGTTACCATGACTTGGGGTAATATTGCAGCATTAGGCTCTAAGAATCCAAAGAGAATGCTCGCTTATTCATCGGTTGCTCATGCAGGATACATGCTTGCAGCATTGACTGCAGTAGGTGCTTGGAAGTGGGGACACATCGATGCTCCCGCTGATTTTGCTACAGTAATCATTGGGGCTGTAATCTTCCATATTGCAGTTCTAGTTGTGTTCAAATTAGGTGCTTTCCTAGTTCTTGGTATTTTAGAAATGGAAGGCGGAGCATCTAGACTTTCAGCTCTATCTGGATTAGCACGTAGAGATCCTTTAATCGCAACTTCGATGTTCATATTCATGCTTTCATTAGCAGGTGTGCCACCATTAGCAGGATTTATTTCTAAATTCTTGATCCTTGCAGGAATAATCAATACTAGCGTTGGAGACTTATGGCTTTCAGGAGGAGTGGTCTCCTTGAGCGACCTTCATTGGGTTTGGTGGCTAGCATTTGCAATGCTAATAAACAGCGCAATCTCGATATTCTATTATCTAAGAATCGGAGTTGTAATGTTCCTAGAGGTTCCTGAAGAAGGCCGCCGCAAACCGCTTCCATACGGTTTGTCCATTCGAATGTCGATTTGGATTTGTGTTGTCGCAACCGTCTTGTTAGGATTATCTGGTGATTTCTTAATCGAGTTATGCTATAATGCCGCAGAGGGCCTATTCTAGCCTTAAATCGGATATTAGGCTTCAAGTAGTTAGGGCCTCTCGCTTCTCGTTATGGGCCGTAGAGAAGAGAAAGTCGACGAAGAGGAACTAGCTCGACTGATGAGTTCAGCAGGTGAAGAATCATCTAAAATTCGTGTCAAGATGCCCAACAAAAAAGTCAACGAGATGTTTGCGATTGCAGACAACATTCTAGGAGGCCGTAGAGTATCAGTCCTATGTGCGGACGGAGAAACTAGAATGGCTAGAATTCCGGGAAAAATGCGTCGCCGACAATGGGTTCGTGAAGGTGATTTGATCATTGTATGGCCTTGGGACTTTCAAGATTCCAAAGCAGATGTAAAGCATCGCTATACCAAAACCCAGGCACTTTATCTTTCAAGAAAAGGAGTGTTACCTGCCGATGTTGATATCTTTGGTATGAATGCTGCAACCGAAGACTATGAAGATGAAGAAGGTCTCTTTTCAACTGAAAAATCCGAATCGTCTGATACAGAAAATGTTAGCGAAGAGGTAGTGGAAGAAGAGTTGGAAGACGACGATGACGAAGAAATCGATGACTTATTCGATTGAAATCGGTACGTTCAATTCCCGGCATAATCCATACTATTGTCATGGGGGCATAACCAATGGGTAGTAATCACTCGGATTGGGATGAAGAATTATCTCGTAATACCAAGCAGCGCCGTCATAACAAAAATCGCCGCGACCTTTCTAAAGATGAGAAATACCATCAGAAAGAATCCGAACAGTTCATCAAATCCCTAGATAAAGCGGATAGTAAGTATGGCTGGATGAAAGAAAAGCGATATAATCGCATGTTCAAAGAGATTGAAGGTGGTTTATCTGGTGTTATGGGAGATGGGCCATTTGAATGGGTCGATAGAAGGGTATTCGACGCGGTTTTTGACCGCTTAACTCTGATGAGTTTGTATAAACTGATGAAGTCTGGAATAATCGATACTCTTGATTTCCCAATAGCAAGAGGAAAAGAAGCGCATGTATTCCATGGCACAGGTTTGTCTGGACCAGTAGCAGTAAAGATATTTCATACATCTAATGCAGTATTCAAAAACCTACTTCAGTACATCGAAGGAGATCCTCGTTTCGGAGGATTAAAGAGAAGGCACAGGGATGTAGTTGATATTTGGGTACGCAAGGAATTTAGAAATCTGAGCCGATTAGCAAAATGGGGTTTAGCTGTACCAAAACCCTTGGGCGTTCACAAGAATGTCTTGGTAATGGATTATTTGGGAACTCCAAGTGCACCTTCTCCTCGTTTAAGGGATGTTAAAGTTGCAGACCCGGAGCCTGTTTACATTGAATTATTGGAATTCTTAGCGATCACATGGCAAAAGGCTGGAATGGTACATGGAGATTTTTCTCCATACAATATCATGTGGCATGATGGAGCACCTGTGGTGATAGATGTTGGTCAGGCAGTGGTTCAGTCACATCCCAAATCTCAGGAGTTTTTGGTAAGAGATGTTACCAGATTGGTTGAGTGGGCCAATAAAGCAGGTTTGGATGTTGAACTTGCTGAAGCGATGTTTGAAGTTTTAGAAATGGACCTTTCCCATGTAGAAATACAAGAGGAAGAATAGAATTTTCTTAACAGTGAGTTTGAAGAAGGGCCGTCTTACCGTTTGTTTCATGCGCCAAAATCTACCACGTGTGCCAAAGGACCGCATCGCGGTCATAATCGGTGCAAAAGGTCAGACTAGACGTAACTTGCAAGAGGCCGCAGGGTGTAAGGAACTCACAATAGATTCAACTTCTGGAGACATTGTTGTCGAATGGGGCGAGCCTGGTAGTTATGACCCTGTTAAAGCGTTCAAATTACCTGATGTAATCAAAGCGGTAGGGAGAGGAATGGCTCCTAACCGCGCTATACAATTACTCCAAGATGATTGGTTCTTTGAAATGGTTGACCTTAGAGAACATGTAGGAAAGCGCTCAAATCAGCAGCGAAGGATACGCGCAAGAATAATTGGTTCAGAGGGTAAGATTAGGAAGATGATTGAACAACACACCAATACTGAAATCTCGATATATAATTCAACAGTTGTTTTGGTCGGTGAAGAGACTGGATTGGGTAATGCACGCCAAGCGATTGAGATGCTAGCTAGCGGTTCAGAACATGGAACTGTGATCAAATTTTTAGAAAAGGAAAGGCGTAAAGTTAGGCTGGAATCACGCTCGATAGATTATATCGAAGAGAAGATGAGTACCACTTCTAGCGACGAGTTTGCTGACTTAGTACCTGGTTTAGCAGAGGTTGCTAAAAGGCGTAATAACCGACGTCTGAAGGCACATCAAGTAGACCCCTCTGATCCTGAAGCTGTTGCAGAAGTAATGGAATTAGCAGAGGATGAAGAAATCACTTGGGAGGAAGAGTGAGTTTCCTTCTTTGATACCACGTGATTACAAATCCAACTCCAAGTAAAGCGATTATGCTTGGAGCGAATGAAGAAACTGTACCGATGCCAGAAATAGTAGCGCCAGTTACAACGAGGTGGAATTGATTATTCCCTTCATCTCTTTCATCGATACTCTCTGTTGAATCAATTGTTAGTCGAATATCCCATTGTCCTGTATTTGGGACTGTATAATTCCAGATTAACTCCTCTTGTAGATCACTTAAACTACCAATCTCAAGAACTCGAGTTTCCATAACAATCCAATCGACATCAGCAGTTCGGTCAGCAGGAGCGGCTTCAAGTTGGATTGTAACAGAGCCGAGATATGCTTGATTAGATTCTAGTAGGCTAGTGATAGTCACATTTCCATTATTATCACCCGGGCGAACAACCAATCTGTCAATATTGGTTTGTGTAGCATTCCATGATAAATCAAGGCCTGGTAAAATTTGGAATGAGCGTGGTATCGTAGTAATTTCATTACTTGCATTATCAACAATAACTGCTCGTAGCATCAGATATTGTTGTGACTTTGTAGCCCAAGAGGAAAGACCAATTGTACCGCTAAGCCCAGTTGTTCCAATGTCTATCCATCTACCGGATTGGTCAGGTGTATTGCCGACTCCATTCAAGTCAAAACCATACTGGATTTGGGTTGATGAATAATCTATTCCAGACCCTAAATCCTCTGCAGTTAAAGAGATATTAATCGCTCCTATTAGACTGGTAGTTAATTCATCAACAGTCCAGTCTCCACTTTCTGGTTCAGTGGTATCTACTTTGATATCAACCTCGATACTAGAACCTATATTGCCTACTCTGTCGATAGGACGAATTGAAATTGTATGTTCGCCTTCATCAAATGAAAGCGTGGTTGATGAAGTGGATACATTTGTCCACTCTCCATCTTGCATAATTTGTACATGGGATACGCCAGAACCACTTCCATCATCAACAGATGTATCGAGGTCTGAAATCAATACATTGGTATCAGACGACCATCCAGTAGCTCCTCCAATAGTAGGTGTCGAGATAGTAGGAGCGGTCCTATCAATTCCAATAAACATGCTTTGAGTATCCTTTAGCCCAGAATTATCCCATACCGATAATCTTGGATTGTAAGTTCCTTCTGCCATCGATCCACTAGCCCAATCCCAGCCATAGCTGATATCATCGGGCCCGTCATCACTAGGGCTACTTGGACCGGGAACATTTGCTAGGCTAGCATAACTAAGGTCATCATCAATAGCAGCCCAAGTAAACGAAAGTGTACCGTTAGATTCCAAATAATACCACGCTCTATCGATTGCAGTTTCTCCACTTCCAACTCCACTATTTGTCAATGCGAAAGAAGTAATCACGGGCGCTTGGTTGGCAATAGTAAATTCTCCACTAGAGAACCATGTAGTATTATTTTCAGCGACCGAATCCCAAGCCATTGCTCTGAAAGTCCATGTTCCATTAGCAAATTGAGTGGTATCAACATGACTCAACCAAGGTGTAGATGTGATGTTTGTTACGCTAATCCAATCACTACCGTCATCAGAAATTTCTAAGATGATGCTGGAAATAGTTCCACTTCCAGTTGAAGAGAAAGATACTGTGTATAGACCTTTGACAGTATCTCCCTCACTTGGACCATTAGTAAAACTAAGAATTAGGTCGCTAGCACTTGCATTAGAGGTGTGAGAATCCTGCAAAATGGCGGGATTATTTTGCCCTAAAGCCATGATGAGCGTAACCAGAATAGCAACGACAATCCGCCTCATCGCTTCTCCTACATCCTATGTTACCCTTCAATGCTCCCATTCCAACACCCCCTATGGGGTGTGTTGGGAATGCTCTGATATAGTCCCATAATGGTGTTTTTATTCGATTGGTTCAAGTGCTCTAGCCGGCCTCTTATTTCCATGGCGAAGTCCGGCATGTTGGTTTTTGTTCTCGGCGTGCTACTTATTTCGACTTTACCAATGCCAACATCTGCAGAGGATAGTGGAGGAGTTCAGGCCAGTTCTTCGACAGTATTTGTCCAAGCACCAGGGGGTACTGCAATCGAAGGCGGCTCTGCTACTATACGCCTAACTTTGTGGAATGACAATATTGCAGATGCTGATGACGTACTATACGAATTCTACTGGAATGGAGTCTCTCCGAGTAAATTAATGGAAGCTAATACTGTAGATATACCCGGTCAGACCTCGGTAGATGTGGATGTTATCAAGTCTGGATTAACAGTTGGCGAACATAAGGTTTGGATCAGATTCGAATATGATAATGCTGGTATGCAGACTTTTTACAAGGAATTCACAGTAATGGGGCGTCCAAATCTAGAAGTCGATCAGATTAGTTATTCTCCAGTAGAGAATTTACATTCTGGTGATTTAGTAGAGATTTCTTCCTTGGTTTCTAATTCTGGTTCTGAAAATGCAAGTGCGAGTCGTATGCAGATAAAATTAGGGACTGTTACAGAGATTCTTGATGTCCCTCCCATCTCCAATGGTAATAGTACATGGATGAATAAATCAATTGCAGCACCTGCCTCTGGTGATTATACAATAGAGGTAACTGTCGATTTAGATGATGCAATAGTTGAATCTGATGAAGATAACATCTTCACTGAAGATTTAGTTGTGAGTCCTAGAATGGACCTTTCACATTATGGCGATGTTACAGTAGAAACTCCGGCTGGGTCTATGGAAGGCCCATGGACCTTTACAGGGACTCTGTTGCGTACAGGTGGGTCGGGGAATACAACAGTTCCAATGAAATTAGAAATTTCTGATGGTAATGGTGGTATACTCTCAATCGCTCCTTTTGATGTAAATATTTCAGGTGGGTCTAGCGTCCAGACCGAGTGGAGTTATGTTTTAGAGTATGGTTCAGTTTCAAACATTGCAACAGGTAGCCATTCTGCTACAGTGGTTATAGATCCATTTGGTAGTGCTCCATTCGAGCAAGAAAGCGAAGATAACGACCGTTATACCGCTTATTTTGAAAAGTTGGAGATACCTGATGTAGTGGTAGATCCAATTGCAGTTCCTTCTACAGGAGTAATAGATGGAGGTAGTTTGGTTTGGTGGAATGTCTCTATCACAAATACTGCACAAATCGATGTAAGAGGAAAATTAGTTTACACATGGGAAGGGGTAACCGTAGAATTTGCTGACGAACCAGTAATCTCGATATTACCTGGTGAAACACACGTTTGGAATAAGGTCCTTCAGACAGAATTAGGCGCCCATACTGCTGAATTTAACTCACATTGGGAACCGCTTTCAGACTCATATGATTCAGAATTTACGAATTCTGTCGCTAGTGGTAGCGTGACTGTAACATCACAATTAAAACTCGACCTTTCTACAATGTCTCTGTTTAATTCAGATGGTGAAGCAGTAAGTCCACCATTGATGTCAGGAGATGATTATGTTCTAGAAATCAGTCTTAATTCACAAGAGATTGGAAGCGTCAATTTCACCTGTCAAGATTCGTTAGGCAAGGTTTGGAATGAAATCTCAATACAGATTACAGAAAGAGGAGAGTTCGCGCAAATTGATTGTGAATTTACCGCGACTTCACCACGAACGAATCTATTGATAGTTCCCGATGACCTAAATGCTGCAGAAACTCAATCATGGTCATGGGATACGAATGTAAGACCAGAGGATGTAATCGATAGCCAAAATGATGCTGCCTGGGGCACTGTAACAATCATCGGACTAATTTCTCTAGGATTGATTGGAGTCCTGGTAGCAGCAGTAATACTGACTAGAGAGAGAGAAGAAGAAGTGGAGAGAGATATTTTCGATTACTGTCCGGCCTGTGATGGAAAATTGGAAGGCGGCGAGGATAGATGTCCTCATTGTTCTTTCAATCTCAAGAAAGCCAGAAGACAATTCCACGATTGTGAATCTTGTGGTGAATCAATTCCAGACCTATTATCGGATTGTCCTTATTGTGGAGCGCCTCAAGATGTGTCTAAGTATTTCGAAAGGAGAGAACGCAAAGAGATAGTCAAGGAAACGATTGCACTACCTGAAGAAGAACTCGATCCTGAAGATATCCACGCAACAGGATACGAAGATTTCGATGAAGCTGTCAAGGAATTCGGTTATGATTCTGATGATTTAGAAGGCCACTGGGATGAAAATATTGCTAAGGCTGAGGCTGAAGTTGAAGCAGCATATGATAGAAGAATTGCTGCTGAAGAAGAGCTTGAAATGGATGACGAAGAAGCAATGGCAACAGTCACTACAACACTCAAGTCGGTCGAAGAGACATTCGAAGGGCATGACATTGACGCATTCTTATCTGAAAAAGATGAGATCAAGTCACACGCAGATGATGGAAGCGAGTTAACAGCAAGTGATGCAGAAATCAGAGGTCGCTTGTTTGAAATTACTGGTGAAGATGGTGTAATGCCTGGCGATGAAGTGCATGTAGGAATGGGTACTGTAGATCGCTCCCTAGCCGGTAATGAGTTGCCAGAAGATGCGATGGACTTTTCATTCGAAGATGAACAGATAGACGAATTAAATCCTTCCAGAGCAGCCATCGCTAAGGCCAACAGAAAACGAGGATTGCGAAGAAAGAAAAAGACGAAAGTTGCTGAATGTGGTGCATGTGGAGCAGAGATTGCAGTCGACGCAAAAGAATGTACTACATGTGGTGCTAAGTTCGAATGAAATGCCCGTCAGTACTCATAGGGTTCGTCATCGCCTAATGGCTCGGCTGACCCTCTTGACTTCATTCAGGCAGATTTAGCGAAAGGTTATCTTGGTTTGAAACCATCGAGGGGTGTCATTCATACGGTATTCATGCCTCCGAGGTATCGATGAGGAGCAATCATGCCCTATCGGCATTCATACTTCTAGGCATATTAGTAATGTCTAATATCGGTTGTATTGGCTTGGTTCCTGCACGTGAGTTTATTGAAGCCAATAGAGGTGAGCCAACTCTCGATATAAGCGATAGAGTGTACACAGTGTCACAAACTTATGACACGGTTAGTGCCACTCCTTATCTGTATGAAGAGCGCTTCGAAGTAGATTCCCAAGTTACCAAAATCTCAGTATTTATGTCGGCATCTTTGGATGCTTGTGATGGCCTAACAATACTTGAAATCCCAGCATTAGAAGATGCTTGCGAAAATTTCCAATATGTTGAAGCTAGATTATTGGACCCTAATAATGAAGAAATTTGGACTCATACATTGTATAAAACCGACTCAGCAATGGAGGTTAGATTTGAAGAAAACCTTGCTTCAGGTACATGGATTATGAAAGTAGAAGCGCGAGCCTATGGCGAAGATCTTTTGGGCTTATACAAAGACTCTTTTGAAGTGGTTATCTCAGTAGAGAAACAATGTTGGGAATATCAAAATGATGAAATTGTTTGTGATTAAACAACTAGACTAAACTCGAATCGCAAGCATATCTTCTTGAACAACTCTCACATTTCCCAGGGCGGTTATGATTTCTTTCAGCACCACCCTGTACCATTAAACGTTGAATTTCTTTGGTTGCAGAGAATAATCTATGCTTTGCCTCATCATTCCATTCTAACGCATGCAAACTTTCACTACCATAACGTAATACGCCATAGGGAGGTTTTCTCCCGGTAGTAGAATCCACTAAGTGAAGATACGCTAACAACTGAATTTCATGAGATTTGTGCGGTTTTTTAGGAACTTTACCAGTTTTTTGCTCAACTGGAATAAATTCACCATCGACAATTGTAATCTGATCAGGCCTTCCTCTAAGACCTGATTCATTATCAAATAATAATCCTGCAGTTGTATCATCATCCGAATAAGTTACATCCGTATTTTGCTCAACTCCAGCCTCTACACGAGCAATTTCAAGGGCATTATTTGCCAGTAAAGCTTTCTGCAATTGCCATGATGCCATCAATGTCCAAATCATAGCGATTATGACTAAAATAAAACCTGCTTGTTGAGTATTTTTTACCCAAACCAAACCGATTGCATGCAGACCAAAGAAGATAGAACCCATCAATAGTCCAGCCTCTATTTTTCCACCTTGAGACCATCCACCAATAAATCCAGGTGGTTGTAATGCTGAAACAATTGCAACATCCTCTAAATTTCGAATTTCTTCCAATTGTTTAGTAGCCTCACTTGGCATTTTCAACATCTGTCGCCAGGGCAGATAAATGGCCATAGACCCGGCAATCAACCAAATCAGTGCGAGAATTGCAAGATATTTAGCGACATCTTCAGGTTCGACAATCTCGTTTATAATCGTACCAAAAACAATAGCATCTCCTACAAAAATAAAGATGATTGTATACCACCATGACCAGATAATTAGAGCTCTTCGTAGATCGATTTGTTTCTTTTTGTAATTTTGAATCTTTGAGTGAATCTCTGCGTGTTTCTCTATACCCGCTTGTACTGCCTCGCCTCTACCCGATTTACCCATCCTGGACAATTTCCACGAAAGAGGACAGTAAGAATGCCTTTCTAAATCACTAGCTGAAACGTGTAAGCATTCTCCATTTTCATCTCGCCAAAAACCATCATCACCTTCAACTCCAGCAATATTTTTTTGCTCAGAATCACTTGTCAAGACTTGGCCCCGCCTCCCTATCAAGGGTCTTTGGAATTGAACATTTTGTATAGTTGATATATGTGGTAAATGATGCATTGCTCTAATATTGGCTAGTTTGTAGCGACGAAGCGGTTATGTATGGGGGGCTTGTGGCCCGCTCGTTGAGGTTTTACACATGACAGAACTTCTAGTTGACAGAGAAACCTATGAGACCCATGCGGTCCATATCGGGACTCAGCAGAAAAGTGCGGATATGGCCACTTTTATTCAGGAAGTTAGAGATGATGGACTTTACCTATTAGATATAGAAATCACCGATGCTAGAATCCGTGCAATAGCAACTTTCCTTAACAGATATCAAGCTTCTAACATAATGGTCGTCAGCGCTCGCCAATACGGCCAGAGACCTGCTAGAAAGTTCGCTGAAGCGATTGGAGCAAATGCTGCTGTAGGTCGTTTTATTCCTGGAAGCCTTACCAATCCATCTCTGCGCTCTTATGTAGAGCCAGATATTCTATTCGTAACAGATCCTGCTGCAGACCAACAAGCGCTAAAGGAAGCTGTAAATTCAGGTCTACCAATTGTAGGAATATGTGATGCTAACAACAATCTAAGAAATGTTGATTTAGCACTTCCAGCAAACAACAAGGGTCGTAAATCCCTTTCACTCCTCTATTGGATTTTAGCGCGTGAAGTTCTCAAAGCACGTGAAGAAACCACCGATGAAGCATGGGCTGAATCTCAAGATGTTGACGATTGGGAATCAACTTTCTGATCTGCTGCACTCAACATATCGTTGACCGACTTTGCAAAGTCTTCTACCGTCGTAGTGTTATGCATCGCAATACGTGCTTCTCTTGCGCCAGGTAAGCCCTTTGTAAAAGCGATAGCATGACGCTTTAACCACTTGGAACGCAATCCAGTAGTGGATTTGGCAAGTTCAAGATAACGATTCCAACACCAACGTCGACTAGCAAATTGTTTCCCAGTCTGTGATAAATTCCACCAGTCATCGTCCACCCATGGTAATTCAGATTCTTTCATCCAACCCAATCCGACTTTTATTTCAGCAAAAATGGAAGGGCTTCCAATAGCGCCTCTTCCAATCATCAGTCCTGCAGCCCCAGTAGTCTCTAGACAAGAAGCAGCGGATTTGGAATCTACAATGTCACCATTTGCTATTACTGGAACTTCTACCGAATCTACTACTTCGCGAATATAATTCCAATCAGCCTCTCCAGCATACCTTTGCTTTAGTGTCCGTCCATGAACACATAATCTTTCTACTCCAACATCTTCTAAACCCTTTGAAATCATCATTGCGTTATTATCCATTTTACCAGTACCAGTACGCATTTTAGCAGTGACTGGAGAATCTATCTTCTCGATAATTCCCTCAGTCATTGAAATCAGATTTTCTGGTTCTCCCATCAATGCTGCACCTGCACAAAGCCTAGTGACCTTAGGTGCTGGGCAGCCGAAATTAAGGTCAACAATATCCGCTTTATCATCTAGCATCAATGCAGCATGAATCATATCTTCAGGGTTACCTCCGAAAAGTTGCGGAATGAACGGTCTTTCATCAGGATGACTTTCCATTCTAGCCCACGACTTTGCATCATCTCTAGTCAGTGCTGACGAAGAGGTGAACTCTGAGATTGTGAGATCTGC
>CEVW01022113.1_pt1 | contig 13451 bp, 18 predicted proteins | sample 427061 | NCBI WGS metagenome assembly CEVW01 (sample SAMEA2623774, study PRJEB7988) | marine metagenome | biome: marine biome (ENVO:00000447); feature: surface water layer (ENVO:00002042); material: "saline water (ENVO:00002010), including plankton (ENVO:xxxxxxxx)" | depth 5 m
TGTTTAACACTTGCGGTTTCAGAGTCTGGTCCTATGTACATTAATACACGGGTACCGTCTACTTTCTGTGTAACAGTATATTTACTATTATCATCGCGACCTTTTGTCATAAGATGTACCATGTCGCTTCTTTCTAATGTAACCGGAAGACCGCCGATAAACTTGGAAATATCGTAATTTTTATTTTTAGTTAAAAAATTAGCTACTAATTTTTGAAACTGTTGCTCAACTTTTGGATCGCGTAACAATTCCATTATATATAATAAGTATAATACATTTTATTTTAATATTTGTTATTTTTTGTAATTTTTTATTTTAAGATTATAATAAATGGGTATACATATTATAACATTTGCAACTCACTCATCTGGGAAATTTGAAAAGCTTAAAGATGATCTTAAAAAAAATAATATAGAATTAAATGTAATTGGTTGGGGAACTAAATGGGAATGCTACCTTAAAAAATTAGAAAACACAATTGAGAACATTAATAACTACAACGATGACGATATATTGGTTGTAATAGATGGTTTTGATACCGAAGTATCAGGTAATTTCTGTATCACAGAACTAGAAAAAATTTATAAAACTAACTTTAATGACAATATTGTGGTATCACTAGACCCTTATACATCTCCTCTTCCAAAAATTTTACATAATTACTTACATAATAGAATTTTTGGAGGTCCAGCTAATGCGGGTATGTATATGGGAACTAAAAAACACCTTATGCCGTTCTTAAAAGATGTAATGAAAGATACGACATCAAAACGTTGCAAAAACGACGATCAATGTGGAATAAACCTAACTTTAAATAAATATAATAATGTTACGATAGATTATGATAAACTTATATTCAATAATATAGATAAAACCAAGAATGATAAAAATAAGGGTATGTTTTATGGATATCCTTTATCTTTTACATATGATAGAATATTAAGGATACCTAAAGATTACAGTAAATTTTTAATTACTGAAATTTTATTCCTTGTTTTGTTAATTATCATGTTTTTTACTTACAAGGTTACCTATCCGCTGGGTCAATAAACTTATAATCTAAGAATTTAAAAATATCGTGCTCTGTTTCAGGATAATCTTTGCCTATTTTAAGCATGTATTCATCTTTACTAACTAATCTCCCTGTTGTAGATCCTTTGGTTAAATTTCTTTCGTTGAGAGAATAGCCTAATTTAAGAGCGTGATTTCTCATGCTTACATTAAATTCTTTGGATCCAGTTGTAAAAAGTAAAGCAAATGGATATACATCTGCCGTATAATAAAATATATCAAGGTGACGGTATATTTCATCGATTGTGGCTACAGCCATCATTTTAATTGGACCTTTTGATATTACATTTTCAACTGATATAATATTCTTCTTTATCAAGTTTGTATAAAAAGTATTCATAAGATCTTTGTTATGAATATTTGTTGTAATTAATGCATCGATGTCTCCGGAGTCATTTTTCTCTCTTCTGTAAGAACCTGTAATTACAAGCTTACCTGTTTCATTAAGTTCTTTAAGAGTTTGATCGAATGTATCTTTTAATATTTCCCCCCAATTATCCATTTCAGATCTTGGGATACGTTTTTGTAAATCATCGTAATGTTCTAATCCAATCGCTTGCTTATCATTGATTACCTTTTTATTTATACTATAAACTTCCTTTAATTCAGTAATAGTCGTTATTTCTTCGTCGCGATATAACTCAGAAGCTTTAGCTGGTCCTATACCAGGTACTTTTGTTAAATTTTCTACTGCTACCGCTTCAAGATCTATTGATATATTATCAACTTCTCCTGTTTTGAGTATAGTGTCTATTTTCTGAAGTATAGTACTTTTCCACGTTCCATTTTTTGCTTTAAAATTTTCTTCGTCTTTTAATTGCATACCGTTTTCTCGAAACACGTTAATATAATCTTCAACCGAGTTTAATACCATCGTGTCATTAAGAGTACCGATTGCTTGTTTATAATACTTTACCTTAAAAGACCAATTTTGTTCTTTTGCTGCCGCTATTTTATTCATTATTTTTGTAAGCATCTGCTTTACTTGACTAACAGATACTGATACTGGTTGTTTTATAATGTCGTCGCGAATACCGCGGTAAACAGGATGCCTCGGTACTCCATCATTTGTCATCTCCATGTAGCTAAATGAAACTATACTCCCAATTGGAATTTCCTCTGGATGACCTGAAATTATATAATTTTCTCTTTCCGAATCTGTAAGACCTGTGCCTATTTGTGTAAATATCCCAGATGGTTTCGAATCTTTTAGGATTTCGCAGTTCAAAGAACCTAAAAGTCCTTTTAATCTTCCTTCTCCTGGTGTATAACCTCTAACTATACATTCTGCGTCTTCTTTTATCTTATATTTTAACATATATTTACTTCTCTTTGTTTCATAAGGAGATCCAGATGCTCTGATCATTATCCCCTCTGCGCCAGCTGAAGTTAATTTGGTATACAAATTTACAAGCTGTTCCATGCTCTTGATTTTAACTTGGTCGGTGAATTGTAGAGGAAATACTTTTTTATTTTCATATTTTAACTGATCCCAACAATCTTTACGATCCTTTACTATAGTTTGTAACATCTTCATCCTTTGTTCAAATGGAGATTTTTCAGTTGGTATATCAAATACTTTGAATATAACAGGCGGGTTTTCTTTTCCAGCCCATATGTCATTTATCTGTGTTTGTGTGTAACTTTTACCAGGTTTTATTGTAGAAAGTCTGCTAGTTTTTTGGAAAAGTCCTCTACCTATCCATATTTCTCCATCGAGTGCTATACCTGGTGGCAATGTAAGTTTAAACCATTCTGGTACATAAGTGTATACTTTCGGTTTTCCAACACCAGAACCTCTCGATATTATCTTTTCTCCGTCCCATAAAGCTCTTATTCCATCCCATTTCTCAGATGCCCACCAGTTAATTGGTGGTTCTAAAATTTTCAATTCTTTTGATAGCTTATCTGATAATTTAATTATATTGCCAGTTTTTGAATCATATAAATTCTGTGCAGTCATTACTTTTAAATTGTCGATGTATGTTTTATCATCAGACGTAGATATAACTTGAACTTCTGGATAAACTGCTTTATAACCAGTAAAACATGTATTATTTTCTTTATACTTTCTAAAGTTTTCAAATGAATTAAATCCAGATTGCATATATATCATATTAATACATTTAAGTAATTTTTGTCGTTGCAAATCATTTAACGACATGATTATATTAATATGATATAAAGTTTATTTTTAAGTAGAAAAAAATTTAGTAAATTAATATATTAACAAGAACGGGATTCGTTTACGCCATTGAAACTTTAAGGTGAATACTTTAATAGCTATTATTACGTTTATAATGAATTTATTAACAATTATATTGTATTTGCTACAATATTTACCAAAAGCTCTTGGTTGGCGACCTTATTCATATCTAAAATATCATCTAGATTATAATGAAATCTTTTAATTAAAGTCTTGATTTTGTTACATCTTCCCATATATAAATTATCAGTTCCTTCACAATTATAATTAATGAATTGTATGTATTCGCTATTTAAATTATTATTTATAAATTCTATTATCAGTTTTTCATTAATTCCTCTATTTTGAGGTATATTGAAATAATCATATCTAAAAGAAACGATAATATCTGAAGAATTATCATCTAAATAATTTAGTCCTTTGTATATACCATACCACATGTTTTTCCATCCTTGTTTAGGACAATTCTGACATATTTTTCCATGAGTTTTTCCAACTAATTCAATAGATTTCTCATCAATTATTGAACATTGTTTGGTTATATCTTCGTCTTTAAAATAATTTTCGATTATTTGTTTTGAAATAATAGCATTATCTTCATTAATATATCTGTAAGATTCGCTCTTTTTACATTCTTTGTGTTTCCAGGTTTGCAAAATAAATTTAATATTTTTAAAATTTGATTTTAATAATTTTACAAAATTCTTTAATCGGTCTGTATTAAATGAATCACGTATATGACCTCTTATATAAAAATAAAATTCTGTATCATTAGTAAGGGTTAATTTGTTGATAGTATCTCCGGAACCGTCTTTATGCATCGATTCAAAATTCACAGATGTATTAAATATTGGCATTATACAGTTCAAAAATATATTATTTTGTTAAATATTAGTATGTTAATAACTCTTTTATTATTATTTCAAGTTCAGGTAATTCAACACCTGTTGTATTGGACACTATTTCTTCTTTTGATGGGTTTCTAGAATATTTAATCTTAAAATTATTTATAAAATCATTTACTTTATCATGCTTTTGTCTATAATTTTCTCTTTCTAGTATTATTTTTTCAAGTTTATTCCTTTCCCCTTGTTCTATGTCTATATTCTTATTTTGACGTTTATATACTACATCTTTTAAAGAAAAAATTTCATTAAAAAGCTCCGGTTTAACAAGTCTATTAAAGTTTTTAAGTTTTCTAAGAACATCATTTTTATCTATTCCGGTTGTTAACTTTTTCTTAAAAGATTCTACGATGTCGCTATCTATTTGGGGACAAGTTTCCATTAATCTATCATATTCATCTCTTGCATTCTTAATAAAATAGTTTAAATCCGGGCGTTCTTCTGGGGATTTTATCAATTCAATTCTTATGCTTCTATGAAATTTATCCCACGCTATACTAGAAATTCTATGACTTTCTGTCAATTCATTAAGTTTTAAGAATTGAGCAACAGTTGTTACAATTCCCGCTAGAATATTAAAACTACCGATTACAATCGAACAAGTGTCTTGATATTCTGCAGGTACTCTTTCTAATGCAAAATTTGCAGTACCCGTTAATGTAGACATTATAATTACTGGTATAGTAAATGCGTTTCTTCTTGCAGAATATTTAAGGTATGATTTGTTATGCATCCATTTATAACAAGCTGCTTTGTCAGCCCAATCTACAAAAATCGTTTCATGATGACTTTCCCACGGTATATGTTCTCTAAAAGATTCAGATGTCATATTATATAATCTATTATAATATTATTTATACAATATATATTATAAATGGATGAATTGAACGATTTCATAGAAATAGAAGATTTTAAAAACGACATCCATAGAATAATAACGGAAATTGAAGGCAAATGTGTCAATCTTGAAAATATATATAAAGAGTATCTTAAAGAAGCTGCAAAAACAAAAGAATACCTGATGTCTCTCGATACTTTATTTTTCCAGATTGAGTTAACAAAAAAGGATATAAATAATTACTCATCGTTTTTTGATATTTTTATTTATCAAACCTATGGACAATATTATAAATTTTATAAGAAAATACTTAATAATTTACGTAACATAGATAAAACAGAATTATTTAAAGACTTTGTTTACGAAAAAAATTTTACTTCTTATAAAGATTTATATTATAAAGAATATTCGTTTGATGAAATAAAAAGTATTCACAATTTAATAGTTTCAATTATGAGATGTATATCAACTTATATTGCAGAACAAAAATATGAAATAGAAGATGACGACATCAGAGTTAACAAAGGTGTAAGTATAGACACGTTAGTTTTTGAAAAAAGAAGATTCAACGACATTTTAATGAACGAAAATAGACTATTTCATAGCATAATGAAGAAATTTTATGACCATCAGAAGAAAATAATGAAGAGATTAATGTTAAAACTAAAACTTCTTTATTTTCAAATAGATATGGACATCCAGTTTGAAAGTTTTAACTACTCTCCGAATCAATCAATAGCTCAAAATATAGATTCAAAATTTAAAAAAGTTTCCAAAGAAAAAGATTTCGAATCAATGCTTTTACAGGAATTTAATTACTCTCCAATTGTTAAAAACAGTATATTTACAACATTAAAACTTTATATATTTAATTTTTTTTCAAATGTATTAGTATTTTAATTGTATTTATCAAATGATTTAATTGTATTTGGACATAGATCAGAAATAAGCTCTTTCATTGCATCAGCGTATTCTTTAATTTCGTGCTGCGCATTAACAGCGGCTCTAAGTTTAATAAAATTCATTAGATTATGTAGATCAATACACCAATAAAACTCAGTATACATATTTAAAGGCAAACCAATTCTAGCCATCTCTTTTGAAACACCTCGATCTATCAACGTTTTATAAGTGTTATATTGCATATACGAATTATTAATATATTCGGTATAAAGACGTTTTGTATCGTTACATTTAATTTCATTACCCGACATTTGCTTATTAAGTTTACCCTGATCATAAATTTTATCAGGGACGTAAAACTCCGGATTAAGAACTGAATAACGACCAGAAATTTCATTTACATTAGCCATGCGATGTCTAATCCACTGACGTTGCACAAATATAGGCGCTTTAATGTGAAATTTAAACTTAACCATTTCAAAAGGAGACGTGTGCTTATGTTTAATCAAAAAATCAATGAGTTTAATATCTTTTTCGCATGTTTTGATACCTTCGTTAAATGAAACGCGAGCAGCTTGGACAATGGCATGATCGCACATTAGATGAGAGCAATTACTTGGAATTACCCTTGGCATACAATCAACAAGTTTAACAAAACCAGAATTACCAATGTAATTAATTTTATCTAATAGAACAATGGGAATCTCTTTAGTAGAACGAGCTTGGTCTGGAAAATCTAAAAAATTATATCTTCTCATTACACTAGTTGTCATCTTGGCTGAATTTCTAAGAGTATTCATAATTTATAAATATTTATAGATTATATGTTTAAATGGTTTAAAAATATAATCTATAAATATTTATAAAAAAAAATGCTTTTCATTACAATCGATCCATCTAACGACCATTATTGGAAAGTTCATCCGACGTACACTAAAGCCGCTAAAAACGGAGACGTAGGGCTTGATATTCCTATGCAAAATTCTATTATAATACCCGCTCATTCACGTTCATTTAAAATTAATCTAGCTTTCAAAGCAAAGCCAACACATGGTTATATGCTAGTTCCGAGAAGTTCTATTTCTAAGACTAATATTAGACTTGCTAATTCAATTGGTATTGTAGATAAAAACTATCGCGGAGATGTTATGGTAGTAGTAGATAACATAGGCGATTCAGACGTTCTATTCCAAGAAGGCTGCTGTTATTTTCAAATTGTGGCATTTGACGGAAATCTTCCTAGATATCAAGTAGATAACGTTGATGTTGTTACCTCTAGAGGTACTGGTGGTTTTGGAAGCACTGGTGCTAATTAATTTAATCCCCGTAAAGTGTGTTTATTTATTAAAACTAAAAATGTTTTAAATATTAAAATGTCGGTAACTAACCGTTCTATAAATTTTAGAGAAAAAGAGCAAAATGAAGAAAATTCCATAAAAACCTGCCACGAGATCCAGGCATCTCAGCCATTTGGATTTGAAGCTACAAATAATACAGAGTCTGAATTTAATTGGTACGTTATTAATCTTAAGAGAAGACCTGATAGACTTAAACTATTTAAAGAGAGATGTCCATTAGATACCTCAAAAATAAAAGTACTTACAGCATGCGATGGAAAAACCTTAACCTCCTTTCCTAATAATTTTAAAGGTGAGTCAGCAGGAGTCATCGGGTGCTTTATAAGTCATGTATTGTGTTGGGAAGAAACATTAAAACAAAAAAACTCAGATTATTCTGTTATTTTTGAAGATGATGCAATATTCTCAAAAGATTTTGAAAAAAAATTTAACGATATAATTAATACAAATTTAGATTTCAATATAATATACATTGGAGGAAGATTTAAAGAAAATTATAAAATGATTAACTGTATACATGTAACAGATAAGATAGTTAAGTATGATTATAAAAAATGGGACCGCTGGGATTGTGATAGAACTACTCATGCGTATATAATAAGTAAAAAAGGTTGTCAATTATTATTGGATAATTATAACGAATATTTAAAAAATAATCGTAAATTTTACGCTGTTGATGGTTGGATGACTGATATTTATAGACAATGTAAAAAAGAAATTCATCATTCTTATCCACTTTTATGTCATGTTCCATATGTATCTGATTCAGACATTAGGTAAATAGACATGCGTTTAGTTATATTTTTTCAAGAGTATTCTTTGACGCTATTTGTTCAGATTCTTTTTTAGTATTTCCACTTCCTGTGCAATATCGTTCTCCATTAATAATAACTCTTGATGTAAAAATTTTCTTATGAGCTGGTCCAGTTGTAGAAATCAATTCATATTCTGGATTAATCTGAAGGCTTTGCTGACATTTTCTAAGAAGTATATCTTTATAATTATTATCCTCTTCCAATGTTTTAAAATCAATAAATTCGTTGATAATTCTTAATACAAAATTTTCAGCGTATTTATATCCTAAATCCATGTTAATAGAACATAAAAAAGCTTCAAAGATGTCTTCAAGAATACGGTCGTTATTTCTACCATTGATACTCTCGACATTTTTACTTATAATAAGAAATTGATTAAGATTTATTTTTTTAGCTAAAAATGCAAGTGTTTTACCATTAACAAGCTTTGTTCTGATTCTAGTAAGATAACCTTCTTCTTTATCGGGGTATTTTGAAAAAATAAAATTAGCTATTATAAGATTCAAAATAGAGTCGCCCAAGAATTCATATCTCTCATAAGAAGAGCTTAAATTTTCGGCTGTTATGAATCTTAGTACACTTTTATGTATAAAAGCTTTTTGATAGTATAAAACATTAATAGGATTAAATCCTGTAATCTTATTAATATCTTCTCTTGTTATGCATTTATTTACTGGGTTAAAATCACTGAGCATTTTTGCAATTTATAATTTATAATTTATAATTTTAAGTTGATAAATATTTTGTAATTTTACAGTATAATAAAAACTAATTCTTCTTTTTTATTTTCACACGCGCGTATAAGATCTGTAACTTTTAAAAGACTAGAATGAGCTATATAAGTATCTGTATATTTATTTGGAATATCCGCCACAACGGAGGCCGTATAAAATGTTTCATCTAAATTTGTAGATTGTTTAGATACATGAAAAGAGTGATTTTTGCGTTTATAAATATTTTCTTCGCAGGTAAATTCCTCCGAGATATAAATTTCATTTGTTTCTTTAGTTTGAGCCGTGATTATAATATCGTATGGTCCATTTTGACATTTTATAATTAAAGAATCTATAATTTTTTCAGGTTCAGATTTAATTTTTTTAGTTTCCGTTTTAGACGTATCGTCCCATGTATTACAATTTTCAAGTAAATTCATAATATTCATGTAATTTTCAAATTGAAAAACGTGTTTCTCAAACCCAAACTCTTGAGTATACTTTCCCAGGATAAAATGTATCTTAATTGAATTTATGCATTTATATCGCTTAATAAAGTCTGCTACTCGAGTTATAATATTCTCTAAATTAGACATTTAAATTAAAATCTCTTATTTCTTTTAATTATTTTATAATAGTATACCCAGTAAATGTATTTAAAGAAAAGCCTCATTATTAATTATAATAATGACTACAACCGAGGAGCCAGTTGCTACCACTAGCGAAAAGTTCGATACCCTTATCAAGGATTTTAATGCTCTTATGGATACAACCAAGAGTCTTAGCGCTCGTATGAAGGTTCTCCAGAAGGAAGTTAATAAGTCCGTTCGTTCTAAGCGTTCGCGTAAGTCCCCCGCTGCAGATGCAGACCCGGATGCACCAAAGCGTCCTTCTGCTCTACAGAAGCCAGTTGCAATTTCTAATGAATTGTGTAAGTTTCTTGGTTTTCCACCGGATACTGAACACTCTCGTCAGGAAGTAACTGCTACTATTAACGCGTTCATCAAGGACAATAATCTTCAGAATCCAGAGAATCGCCGCTTTATTCTTCTAGACGGTTCCGTTGCAGCTACGAGTCTAAAGACTCTTCTTCGCAATCCAGATCAGCCCGTAACTTTTTTCAATATTCAGCGTTATCTAAAGCCTCATTACCCAATGTCGGAAAAGGAAAAGAAGGCGCTAACGAATCCAGTAGAAACTTCTGCGCCCACCACACCCGTTGTACCGGATGCAGACACCGTAGAAGATGCCCCAAAGGCGCCAACAAAGCCTCCTGCGAAGAAGCGTGTAGTTCGCAACCCAAAGAGTGCTTAAAAAATGCCATAAATAAAGTCTGTAAAAAATACATAGGATATAAATATAATTATATCTTAGCGATGTATTATAATTATAATGTAAAGTATCTCGGAGAACAGACAGCGGTTGTATATGCAAATAAATACATAAATTGGTTATATTTAGGGTCTAAATACGCAGACCAAAAAACAATCAATAATTTGTGTCCATCTTTTGTTAAAAATGTAGAAGTTGTACCAGATTTTTTTAAGAATATGATTAATAACACTGATTAAAACAATAAAGAGCTCACGTGGCGCAATTGGATAGCGCGTGGGACTTCTAATCCCAAGGTTCGGGGTTCGATTCCCCGCGTGGGCTCTTTATTGTTAAATTTAAAAAAAAAATATTTATTTTAAGACAAATGTCAGTCACCTACAGTGAAAATACGCAGACTATGAGAGGACGTACAATATCCGAGGCGACCACGATGCCCACCGGCGTGTTCATTGGCGAAGAGAATCTGCTCGACAAGATAGGGGCACCTTGGGAAATTCATATAAAATCTGACGCGAGAGACTCAGGATCGGCCTGGGGAACATCGACTTATGGCGCATTGGGCAACACGTCGACCGAACCGGTGCCCACGATTAATCAGGCGGATGCGGAGGCATTAGGAAACGATATTCATCGTGTATTAAAATATTATTTGCAACATAGATATATAGTTAGTAATATAGAAGATGTTAGGTTAAACATAGCACTTAAATATGATGACATCGGAAGCGGCGTGTTTTGGGGCGAACCACCCTTCACCGCCATTTGAAGCTTCCCAGATTTTTTTTAAGAATATGATTAAATTTAATTTAAAAAAATATTTGTTTTAAGACAAATGTCAACAGCCAACCATAGTGGAAATATACAGACTATTCGAGGATATACAAACAACCTTAGTGACGCGCAGCTTCACTGGCAAGCCCTTGGCTCTGACATAGGGGCACCTTGGGAAATTTATATAAAATCTACCACGAGAAACTCAGGATCGGCCTGGGGAACATCGACTTATAGCCCAAGTGCCGCAGCGCAACTGACCGACCCTTCCCAGGTTGGCTTGACCTACCACATGACGGAGGCATTAGGAAACGATATTCATCGTGTATTAAAATATTATTTGCAACACTAGATATAAAGTTAGTAATATAGAATCTGTTAAGTTAAACATATTACTTAAATCTGATTGATGTCTCCGCGTCCGCTTAATAGTTTTTGAAGTTCTTTGACAAGTGAGTGAAGATGTACCAGATTTTTTTAAGAATATGATTAAATTTAATTAAAAAAATATTTGTTTTAAGACAAATGTCAACAGTCATCCGTAGTGGAAATATACAGACTATGCGAGGACATACAACCAACTCGACTGACGGGGAGCTTCACTGGCAAGCCCTTGGCTCTGACACAGGGGCACATTGGGAAATTTATATAAAATCTACCACGAGAGACTCGGCATCGGACTGGGGAACATCGACTTATAGCATACCGTACAGCGCGGGCGGCGCGATTAATTTTTTAAAAGTGGAGTCAATGGGAAACGATATTCATCGTGTATTAAAATATTATTTGCAAGATAGATATAAAGTTAGTAACATAGAATCTGTTAGGTTAAACATAGTACTTAAATCTGATTAAATCTAATAAAAAAATATTTGTTTTAAGACAAATGCAGCAGGACTTCACCTACAGTGAAAATACACAGACTATACGAGGACTTACGGGGCCACTGCCCGAGCAGAAGCTCGCGATGGAAGAATGGATCGACCGCCCGTACGCGGAGGGAGGGCCCACAAACGAGTGGAAAGATCTTGGCGACACGACGGGGGCACCTTGGGAAATTTATATAAAATCTACCATGAGAGACTCAGGATTGGACTGGGGAACATCGACTTATAGCGATCCCGGCGGCAACTTGAACGGTGGCAACGAAGGAGAAGGCTCGATTAATGAGGTCCAAGCGCAGATATTAGGAAATGATATACATCGTTTATTAAAATATTATTTGGGCGTTCAATATATTGTTAGTAATATAGAATCTGTTAAGTTAAACATAGCACTTAAATCTGATGTCATCTCGTCCCTTCAATAGTTTTTGAAGTTCTTTTGACAAGTGAGTGAAGATGTACCAGATTTTTTAAGAATATGATTAAATTTAATAAAAAAATATTTATTTTAAGACAAATGTCAGGAGCCACCTACATTGAAAATACACAGACTATGCGCGGATTTACAAGCACAAGCGCGGGGGCGGATCGGCTCTCCGTCAGACCTTCGAGCACCTACGGCAATCCGTTTTTTCCCTGGATAGATCTTGGCAACACGGATGGGGCACCTTGGGAAATTCATATAAAATCTATCGAGACCAGGGCCACATCATCGCCCGACACCGATCCTCCGATGACCAGCTGGGGAACAACACCTTATAGCGAACCAGGTGGCAGCGCGAATATATACGCGCCAAACGAAGGAGAAGGCTCGATTAATGAGTACCAAGCGGAGGTATTAGGAAATCATATTCATCGTTTATTAAAATATTATCTTGGAGAAGATAAACATAGTAACATAGAATCTGTTAGGTTAAACATAGTACTTAAATTTCATCCATCTTAATTTCAATAAAGTAGTTTTATTTCATGCACGCGAAACCGTTTTTACAATACCATTTATTTATACCCGAAAATTCGCAAAATAAATGGATTAAAACACCAGTTAAAAACAAAGTAATCTCCATTGTATAAAATTTATTCCATGTGCTACAAACTTTTGGAAGATCTACCTTGAACAAAGGACTTATTAAAATTCCGCTAACGTTACCAAATATAATAGTCATGACACCAACTATAATTGCTTCAACGATTAAGTCGTACATTTTTATATGTTATATTATAAAATATATTATATTTTATATATTTTAAAATATGACTTCTGTATCAGTAATCCATTCGACAAAGACGCCTTGGAGGCCAGGCGCTGGCGATGATGGTCCAGCGGACGGACCCGGCGGCGCAGTGGGCGACGGCGCCAATGATATACCATTTGTTCTTAATGCTTTTGATTTTAACCCGCCGACTCCCCACACGCTCCACGCCGGAGGGTCGCAGGCTGCGGCCACCCCCGGCCCCGCCTACACCTACTACCCTACCCCGCAGGACACCGAGGAACTGGCCAACTTAATAGCTGAGTACATCGCTGATAAGGAGTGGTATAGGTATAACGCGACCGCGGACGCGTCCGCTTGGACCGGCGCTGCCTCTCTAAAGAGAAACTTGAGCAGCATAAAAATTGCGCTCCAGTTTGATAATACCGGATACATGTC
>CEVW01045789.1_pt1 | contig 13349 bp, 16 predicted proteins | sample 427061 | NCBI WGS metagenome assembly CEVW01 (sample SAMEA2623774, study PRJEB7988) | marine metagenome | biome: marine biome (ENVO:00000447); feature: surface water layer (ENVO:00002042); material: "saline water (ENVO:00002010), including plankton (ENVO:xxxxxxxx)" | depth 5 m
TGACTCCCATAATCCCCATTTACACAACCAATTCCCCTGGAATCTTCCATATTTGGCAGTTTTAAGTCTTACCTAGGACCCGCCGGCCAAATGGTGCGATTAAATTAGTAGAATGGTTGATTGATATGACGAGCTTCTAATAAAGCTTTGTCATGCTTTTCACTATAAATACTATGTTCTATACCTCTACTATCTCTAACAATAGCTAGGCCACCGCATTTCTTCCACTTGCGGTTAAGGCGCTTACCATTGCCTAGGCTAATTTGCCATTCACTACTAATATCGCCGTAGATATTAGCATCGTCTTCCCATCGCTGTTCGGTCCGGGAACGAGAGTTCATACTCTCAACTGGATATAACTGTTTTCTTACTTGTGAGTTCATTTTGGATATGCTCTTGATTGCTTTGTGTTAATAATATACAAGCTATCTTTTTTAAATCAATTTTTTGCTTTTTTTGCTCAACATGAAAGATAAATTGATCAAAAATTATTTAAATAATATATATTTAAATAATAAAATGAAGACAGTATACACAAGAATTGAATACTTTATACCAGAGGATATATGGACTAAAATCATTCAAGAATATTTATTAACAAATCATAAAAAATATTGGACTACATTTAAAAGAAATGATTTCATGCTTAAAGATCTTACCAAATACCATCTTGATAAATTTTCTCAAACAATACATAACTTTTCAACTGATTATCTAGATAAAGAATTTATTATAAATAATGTTCCATCTATTTGTTGTCAATCCGATTTAGTATTAGAAACATTAAAATCATTATATAATTTACTGCAATGTATATCAAAAGGGCTATACGTATTATATTCACGATATAATATTGTTGTAAAAGAAGAAGACACAAGTGAGAAAATTAGATATACAAGAATTATAAAAGATAATCTATTTGTTATTGAACGTATGTGTCACAGACAAAGAGAAAAAGATTGGGATCATTGGACTGGAAAGACAAGTGGTAAAAATAGGGTTAAAACAATGGAATTATTAGATAAAATTCATTTCAAAACATATGAAATTTCTGGCGAAATCAACAACAAGCTTTCAGAATATATCATACTTTAATAGCAATTGCTATAGCATCTAATTTCCCATCTATATCACCTAATAACTTCATTTCTTCTTCTTTGACTTTAACAACTCTATTTTTCCTGAAACATTTCCTTACGACTTTGTAGCCAATTACACTACCTATAGCACTTACAGCACCTAACAAAAAATAACTGATATTTAACAAGGTTTGAATATCTTTTTCCATTTTATTCATATCATTACTTAACTCAGAAAAATCGGCATTTTGTAATGCCAGCATATTTACATCTACTTCGCTCATTTAATTTTATACATTAAATATTTTTTAAGTATTTTTTTAAAAAATATTTATATCGATGACCTTCTATCTAGCATATATTTATCTGGATCAACCCACGGTTCATATTTATTAAATGGGTCCATAATATATTTTATAAAATTATTTGTATCTATTACATTAATAGGCTCTTTATAACAACAACGACTACAAATTCTACGTCTTTCTTTTTCTGCTGAAGATATTTCTGCTTGAAAAATTTGATCTATTACAGAAAAAGCTGATTTCAAAAGTAATATTGTAGATAAAGCAGACGACTTAGAATCATAAGCTATCTTGATTCTTGCTTTCTTTATCTTTTTATCACTTTCACTTGATGTTTGAGAGCATTCTGCTTTTAAATGTATTATTCTATTTGTAATATCTCTAATCTTTGTTATGTAATCTCGTTTACAATTTTCTATTTTTTTTATAATAGAGAAAACATTTAAATTATATATAGTAGGATAAGCATATCTTATTTTTCTAGGTATAACAAATTGGTTTGTTGCTTTTATCTCCCTGATTTTGGCTTCAATATCTGTTATTCTTTCTTTAATTTCTTCAATGCTATTATCATCTATTCCAAATAATAAAAAATATCCCGATGAAAATTCACAACTAGATTGTAATTTATCATACTGGTGTGCTGATGTTTTATGAGCTTCTGCTTGAGCGTCTAATTTCATATAACTTACAATTGCCAATAAAAATGAAATAAAAGCATTTAACCCTGACATTGCTATTGGACCCCAACTATAATAATCTACTCCAACTGAAGCAACCGCTGCCAATGATGATAAAAATATAGCTGGCAACATCAAATAATTTAAATTTGTTTCACAATGATATTTCGCTTCCATATATATTAACTTCTGACCACGAATATAACTACCTAATATATCCATTGCTGATGAATAATATTCTTTTGGATCTGCATATAATTCTTCTAAACTTTTTTCTACTTGATCATACGAAACCTTATGGATCATATCGCCTGTCCCGGTTATATTATCAACCATATCAAAATCTCCTTGGTTAAATGGAGTTAACACTCCCAATTTTACATTGATTATTGCTTCATCGATATTTAATGGTATTTTTTTACTTTTAACTTTATGATTATGCCGAAATAAACCTGATGGAAAATCGTGTAAATAATCTTCTACTGAAAATTGAACTCCGCTTATATCAACATCTTCTTTTATATCGATCTTTACGTGTGAAATATCTGTATTTGAAATATCATTTATTATATTTGTTTCTAAATCTGTATCGCTCATATAATATAAAATTATATTTTTGTATTATATTAATTTGTTATTTTTTGATCTTTCTGATTATTTTTATGTTCTATCGCATCTTTAATTGATACGTATCTTGCTATTCTTTTCTTAACTTCTTTAATCTGTTTATCATATTTCTTTTTATCTCCATACCCTTCCAATATTCCACTTACTATTTTATTATATTCTTCTGCTAATTTTGGGTTATTTGGAAATGTTGGATTCGCATCTTCCCATTCTTTCATTGCCATTATACTTTTATCTTTAATCACTGTTCTTATATTTTTTGCTGCTTTATCCCCCGTATCTTTCTCCCATTTATCATCTTCTTTAATATAAAATTGCATTCGCTTTTCATCCGTACAATGAAATGGTCTATCCGTTGGCGACATATCTTTTAATTGTTTCTGTAATATATTTTGAATTCCTGCCGCGGCACCAAAGTCTTTCTGATACATTACATCTTCCAATTGAACTTTTATTTGACCTACAAAATCCGTTAAATTCATAGCATTTTTACAATCATTATTCAAGAATACATTTATTGATATATTTTGTGTATTATTGATGTTTTGTGTATTGTATGTATCACCCACTTCTTTCGCATGATTTTTATAAATATCAATCAATTTATCCTTGTGTTCTAACTCTTTCTGTAATTCTTTAATTTCTTTGCGTTGTAGCTCTGTCTTTAATGCTTGTACTTCCTCTTTTAGGTGTTCAATTTCATCATTATCTTCAGTTTTAGTTAACAACTCATTTTTTTCTGGATTTTTTTTTGAATTTTCTTTTTCTGAATCGCGACTTTGAGATTTTATTAGCCCGTTAGCTTTTTTTTCAACTTTTTCAACAGTATATGATTTAGCAGCCAACCGACACGTTTTAGCGTGTCTAGAAGCACTGCTCTTATGTGTAAATCTTTTAGAACAAAAATTACACTTATATTCAACACTGTCGCGACTTTTAGACCACCCTTTTCCCATATTATTCAAATGTTTTTTCCGTTTAAGATGTTTAATCCAATCAGACTTTTTAGACGTCCCATAATCACAATTGCTACAAAAAAATTTATATTTCTTATTAGTGATTTCGTTAGCATTTTTGGCGACATTATTAACATTCATTATATATATTCATGCTAAAAAAGTCTCTAAATACTTTACGAATTAAAATAATAAAAAAATAAGTATGGTCTCAATAAAAAATAAAGCAATTCTTTTTTTTGCTAGGTATATCTAGTATAAGTTAAAAAGCGTGCAATTTCGGCCATGAAACTTATACCTATAATTCTATTTTGGACATTTTCTGAAATTGCAAAATTGTCCAAAATGAAATCTCTGATACTCTTAGTATTTTCAAATTGCACAAAAATGGACAAATATATAGATAACTGATATCACTGAAATAGCTAGGTTTATGCTTATACCTGTAAAATTAAGTAATTCAAAAATACCTACAAGACAGTCAGCTGTTTTGAAAATTGGTTGAAATAAGACGATAATCAGTAAGAGCACTTTTTTGGAAATGAATTTATGCAGAGGTCAGTCTCATTTTTGGAAAATTTACGGATTTATTACGATAAATGCTAATAAAACAATAAAATAACATTGCTAAAAAGTCAGTCAGTCAGGGATTTTCAAAAATTTACCGTTTATTACGATAAACTCATAACAAACTAGTTTATAGAAAAAAAAGTCAGTAAGGTCAGTCTCAGCCGACATGTTAACAACCCAAAAATATATGTTTGGGAGAGAAAAATATTTAAATAAAGAAATACAATTATATTAAATAAATGAATAACGAAGACAAATATGAAAATATGAATAAACAAGAAAAAGCAATATATAATTTTTTACATGATTGTAATATTGTATTCGAAGATTTTAATCATTTAGACGGAATGTTAATTCCTAGAGAAATGCTGATAGATCAAAAAAAATATGAAAGTGTAAAAGAACATATTACAAAATTAAAACAAGTATTTAGTTCATCAGCATTAACATCACTACAAAAAGATGCTAAGACCAAACAAAAATGGCCTTTATTAAATTTAGTAAGACAAATATTAAGAACGAATGATTACGCAATGGAACCAAAAAGGAAAAGTAACGGATATGATGATGATGGAAAAAAGAAATATTTAAGATTCTTTATAATACACAAGAAAAAAGTGGAAGAAAATATAAATTTAAATTTATAAGTTAAAATAGTAATAAAAAGAAAATAATAATATATATAAAATGGAAAACGGTAATCAAACAACGTATTTAACAATTGGAGTTACGGCAATCGCCGGCGTAATCGGACTATTGGGATGGCACACATATAGTAATTCATCTTACGAAGAAGCACCAACGAATCTTCTTTCTCACGAGGAAAAACCAGAAGGAGTAAAACAAAGCACAGAACCAACAAATACTAAAGTAAATTTGAAAATGTCAACACCAAGTTTTTTGAGTAGTTTTTGGAAAAGTGAATATGATACAGAGCAAACGAAAGAAGAAAAGGAGAGCGAATAAGTATTAACATAAAGTATTTAAATAATAATTTATGTTAAAATAAAATGACAGAGTTAATAGAGTTTTGGGGTCCGGAAGATAGCAGTATAACATTTTGCGAAAAAAATTATGATAATTCAAAATATATAGCAGAATACTATAATACATTGACAGCTTTTACAACTTGTATGGTTGGAATATATTTTTTAAATTCAAGATTAAGAAAAGAATCGGCATATGCAATGATTGCGTTGGGATTAACAACAGCAATATTTCATGGAACAATGAGATATTGGGGTCAATGGTGTGATGAGTTGTCAATGTTATACTTAAGCTTTATGTTAATAAAAGAAGTTCATAATAATTTATCATATATGTTTTTGGGGTGGATGGTAGTAACCTATCTGATGTATTGGGATACATTTATAGTGTTTTTTATTATGTTTATGGGTATGCAAACATATTTATATTTATTGTCGATGAATATCCGGCATATAAAAGATAATAACAGATTATTTTTGGCAAAAGAAGCGTGTATATATGTATCAATGATTTGTTGGGTGCTAGATCATTTCTTTTGTAATAATTATGAATATTTTCATGCGTTTTGGCATATATTAACAAGTATGACTTTGTTTTTTGGGGGGAAGATATTATCAAATTACAAAGAAAGCTTATTATTAAAATCTGAGTAATAAGTATATGTGGCAATTTATGATGGGATTTTCAGCAGGGATATATGTAGGAACAATATATGATTGTAAGCCTACAGTAACATATATAACGAACTTTCTTAAAAATAATATACCAGAAGAAGCAAAGCCAAAAAAAAAATAAATAATAAGTAATTAATAAGATTATTTATTATTTTTTAAATAAAGAAGGAATATCATAAACACCATTAACATTGGTATATTTGGCTATAATTTTAGGATTGACACGGTTATTAACAATATCTTGATGGTCGTAAATATTATTTTCATTATCAATGTAATAAGAAATGCCGCGAATTTCTTGAATCCATACTTGAATTTTTTTATGGGTTTTTTGTGGAGGATTATCTTTAACTTCGCCATTAGGAGTTCCTTTGATATGAGTTCCACAAAATTTTTCATTTTCTTTTCTACGTCTAGTGCATTGTTCACCATTTGCTCTAAGAGCACAACATTGGTCGCACAATGGGACAACATTTTTAACACGCTTACGTTTTGCTAAATCGGTTGAATCAATAATAATAGTAGGATATTCATTGATAAAACTTAATAACTCATTACAATTGGTATGTGGGAAATGTTGGGATATTTGAGTAATAATATCCTTTTTGAATCTGCATCTCCAGGTATCTATCTTTTTATTAATACGTTTTTCCATGTTAAATAAATATAGTAGATTATATTAAAATCAATTTTTAATATTATAAAAAAATGAATTTAAAAAGGGGTGACTTTAACAGGCAATAAAAATATAAATAGCCATAGAGCGACAATCCAAGCTTGATATGGTAGGACAACTCTAGGTAAAAAAACATCGGGTAAGGTAGAAACAAGAAGTTGAGTAAGTGTTAAAATAAAAACCATTATAATACTAATAATCCATTTAATTGATAAACCAAACATATATATTATTTTATATAATATTTCGGGAAAAAAGGGTCCCAATTAGACTTTAAAGTAGATTTATCTACATCATGAATAGAAATAGGATAAAAATTAGAAAAATCCTTAACAATAAGTTGAGTGTTAATGTTAATATAACCTTTCATATTTTTATATTTAACGGCAGACATAAGAATACCATCATATTTTTCAGCCCATTTACCTTTAACACTTTTATATTTATCATAAATTTTATTATCATACACTTCGGAATCAAGATATTTAAAAAACCAATAAAAAGGGTCGGTTTTTCTATATAAAATAGTTCGACACTTTCCTAAAAAAGCAGCATAACGAATAATAGAACCATTAAATAATTTACCATTTTCATCACTTTCTTTTTTATCAAAATAACATATCAATCGGTTATTAGGACTCCAAGAAGCATTTCTAATAGCATTATTATAAGAACCTAAATAGTAATATGAACCGAAAATTTTACTAGCATTTGCACGGAAACCAAGTGAAGCAACATATGGAATAATCTTAGTAGCAGAACCGAAATAAGAAACAACAGGAATTTCAATATTATTATTATGAGAATCTTTTAAATAGATTAAAATAGGATTTTGAAAAAAAGTATTATAAACAGAAAAATGAACATCAAAATTAACAACTTTTTTATGGTTACAAATTTCATCAATTAAGCACCACCAAAGCTGATTACTTCTTTCAATATTACGAAGATTGATATAATTATCTAAATATTCATAAAAGAAAAAATGCCCGTAAGAGTTGGAAATAAAAGCTTTAAGTTTATGTTTTTTTTCACCAGAAATCTTTTGAGCGAATTTATTAGCGGTAGTAGTAGGATTATGTTTATTATTAAAAACAGTAAAGGGGAAAGATAAACATTCTTTATTGCCTTTTGGATATTTATAAAGTAAATATTTAATGAAAGGTTTACTGATTTGTTGATATTGAGCGTTAGAAATAATCTTATAAAAACAAATAAAAATTTTATCATTATTTCTAAAATTATTAATGTTAATATCATTATTAATTTTATCCAGAGGATAATTAAAAGTCATTGATATATAATAGTTATTTTTTTTTCTGAATTCTTTCAACGACTTTGACTTGACGAGTATCCATAATATGAGAGCTTAAATTTTTTACCATATCTTGGTCTTCTTTAAAATAAATAAGCAATGATTGTATTAAATGTTTTTTACTAAGTGGGGCTTTAACACGATTGGTTGTTTTAACAAGTCTTCCATCAGGAATATTCATAACATCAATATCATTAGATTTCATAGTGTTAATAAGTTGGTCGGTAATTTGTTTTTTCATAGTTCTTCTTTTTTTGATTTCTTTTTGTAATTGTTTAATTTCATTATCAATTTGCAACCAATTTTTTACACTATCACGTAAATTATTAGTGTCTTGCATATATATATAAATTGATAGTAAATTTTTAAGTCTTTTAATTAAATAGTAACAACATTATTAGTTTGTGGAACGGGGATACAAACGGGTTTTTTTTTATAATTAACAGACCATTTTTCGTGTGCTTTACAAAATTGTGATATTGGTGTAATAGTATATTTTAAAGATTTTTTACCACAAATTTCACCTTTTCTAGGTCCTCTTGTTAAAATATGATTACAAGGAGCTTGTATAGTTTTCTTTTTAACTTTATTTAAAAGGGCTTTTTCTCTTTTATTCATAATCCGTTTATGGAAAGAACAGTAATTACCATTACATGATTTAGAACAAGCAAAACCTTTTCTTTTACCGGAAAGAAAAGTATATTTACATTTATCAAGCATTATACATTTTGAATACGGGAAATTAACAAAAAGAAGTTGTTGAAAATTAGGGTTGCTTGATGGTGGAAGAAGTCCATCAAATTTACGTCTGCAATAAGGGCATTTAATTTGATATTTTTTAACTTTATCAATTTCATAGTAATTATTGAATTTAGAATTGGGGAAAAAAGAACGTTTTTGCTTTTTTATTTCATTAAAAATAGACTCATAATTAAATTTATGATTACATGGTAATGTAATATGATCATTTAGCAATGTTTCACCAGTAATAAGACAAACATTTTCATCATCATCATCTACATCCGAATCCGCATATAAAGAATCAAAAAAATTTTGTGTTGAATTCATTATATTTAATAAAATTTTATCTCTATATCTATTATTATTAATATATGTCGAAACAATCAGGCAAAGAAGCATGGTCAATCCCAACATGGTATTTGTTTCACGGTCTAGCAGAAAAAATAAATGATAAATTTTTTTATAATGAAAAGCAAACTATAATAGAATTTTATACATTAATATGTCAAAATTTACCGTGTCCAATATGTCAACATTCAGCCACATTATATTTAAAACAAGAGAAATTTGAAAAGGTAGTAAAAACAAAAGAAGATTTGATTAATTTTTTATATAATATGCATAATTGGGTAAATAAAAAATTAAAGAAGAAAGAATATAATAAATCAGGTTTAGAAATGTATAAAAGAATAAATATAAACCAGTGTATAAGATTATGGGTTCAACGTTTTTTTAGAACATATTATGTTCATAATAATTTTAATAACTGGAGAAGGAATATGATATTAGATGATGTAAAAAAATTTTTTTTAACGAAATATAAGGTTTCAATGTTTTAATATAATTAATAGGAATTATATTAAATAATTATTTATTTTTTTTGATTTTTTTACAAACAAACTGTTGTTTTTTGTTTAATTTACATTTTTTTGCATTAGTTTCTTGAGCGTAATAAACATTACGTTTTCCAAATTCAGAGGAGTGATAAAAAGCAGTCCATAAACCATATGCCATAAGACCACCAACAACAATACCCCACATAATATCAGGAGGAGCAGAACAATTACTCTTCCACCTAAATACTAAGTCAAGGATGCCCCATATAAGTTGAAAAATAATAAAAGGAGTTCCAGGATAATTAGGATTACTCCAATTACCTAAAAGTAAATAAACAAAGGTAAAAGCGTGAAAAACGGCGTGAGGTCCAGGAGCAGAATAAATATCACCGCCCATAGCACCGAAAGGATCTTCAAAAGGGTCACAGAAATCATGGGCTCTTTGTTTTGTAGGATTGCCTTTATGCATAATCCATGGTCTTTTTCTACCGATAAGAGGTCTAAAAAGAGCGGAAATAATTTGAGTAATTAAAAGGAAAATAAGGAAAAAGAACGCTCTAGCATTATAATTAAAAAAGGAATCCAAAACAAAATACATAGAAATAAAAATAGGGGATAAGGCGGTAAAAAAAATCATAATATCATCAAATGCGAGTTTAATAGCCATATTTTGTTATATATATAAATGAAATATTAAATAAAAACTAATTTTAAAACTTCTTGAATATTATTAACAGGAATAAATTCAATACCTTGAAAAATTTCTTTATCTTTTTGTTTATCCATAAATTTATCAAAATCTTCTTGGTTGTTTTCAGGAAAAATAAAAGTTTTAACACCAGCGCGAATACCTCCTAAAATTTTTAAATCAAGACCACCAATTTCAGTTACTTTACCTTGTAGATTTATTTCACCAGTAATAGCAATATTATTTTTAATTTTTTTATTATTTAAAACACTATAAATACAAGTAGTAATAGCAGTTCCTGCCGAAGGTCCATCTTTTGGAACAGCTCCCTCAGGACAATGAATATGTATACCTTGTAATTTAGATTTTTTAGCGCTAGAAATAAATTTAGTTTTATTAGCAGAAGAAGTAAGTTTCCAAGAAAGAGTTTTACTGACATTCATACTTTCTTTCATAACATCACCTTGAAGTCCAGTAAGTTTAAAATCAAGGAAATTATTAGAAGGGAAAAAATTACATTCAATGGGAATAATACCGCCCATTCCAAGAGAATTAGCCCATAAACCATTAATAAGACCGGATTGTGGATTATCGTGAATAGTTTTGATACGAATACGAGGTTTTTCTTTTAAGAATTTGTTAGTAATAATATCTTCATTAATAGAAGGAATATCATCAATATCTTTTTTAAGAATTTCAAGATTAATTTCACTGATAATTTCAAAAATGATTTCTTTAAGTTTTCTTACACCAGATTCATTAGTATAAGTTTCGATAATATAAGTAAGAATGTCATCAGTAAAATTAAGATTTTTCATATTAAACTTTTTATAAAATTCAGGTAAAATATATTTATTACAAATTTTTAATTTATCATCGAGAGTTAAATGGTCGAATTTAATACGGTGAATTCTATCAAGTAAAATACGATCAAGACAGGAAACATCATTATAAGAAAAAATAAAAAGAGCTTTGCTAAGGTCAAGGTCAACGCCATTAAAATATTTATCTTGAAACTGTTCATTTTGTGTTCTATCAATTAAATGTGTAAGAATACCGATAATTTCTTTGCCATTTTCAGTTCTACTAATTTTATCTAATTCATCAATGAAAATGATAGGGTTCATACATTTAGTATCCATCAATATATCAACAATTTTACCCCAAGTAGAACCAACATAAGTATAGTTATGTCCTGCAAGAGTGGAACCATTGCTGGCACCGCCCATAGCAATAAAAGATAAAGGTCTAACATCACCATTACTATCTTTTAAACAATGAGCGAGACCTTTTCTAGCTAAAGAAGTTTTACCAACACCGGGTGGTCCTTCAAAACCGAAACAATAACCCTCTTGGTCGCCAGAAATCCATTGTCCTATAATACGTTCAATATGTCTTTTTGCGTTATCGTGTCCGTGGACGGCATTATCTAATATTTCATTAACATTATTCATATAATTACAAATATCATTTTTTTTAGTTCCGATGATTTTTATATCATTATTGATTTTATCAATATTAATTTTAGATAAATGGAAATATTTGTATAGATGTTCGAAAACAATTAAGTTGTCTTTATAAGTTTTAATGAATTTTGAAATTGAATTTTTAATAAAAGATACTTTCTTGCCAGAATGAGATATTCTATGATATTTTAAAGAATACATTTTAATGATAGAATTAATTTCACAAATAATTTGAACTAGATTATCTCTTTTATTGTTATTGGCTTTATCAATAACATTAAGAACAAACTTAGAATTATATTCTTTTACAAAATCATCAATATTATCAATGATTTGGTTTATTTCAACGGAAGTATATTTATCTTTAATTTCGATATCAAATAAACCATCTTTATCATTATTTTTAATATAATGAATAGTATCGTTTAATATGGTAGTATAATCAGCAATAGTATCAAGAATTTTTTCTTTTTTATAATAACCGAAAGGTATTTTTAATAATCCTTCAAGATAATGTCTAGCTTTGGAACCAGAGTCTTCAGATTTGGCTTTAACTTCTTTAAGCTTAGTCATAGCTTTTTCTTTAACAATTCTAGGAGCTTTCATTAAACAAATTTGTTGTTCTAGAGGTATTTTTGAAGTTTCAAAATCAACGAAACTATTGGTATAATTAAGAGTATTTTTCATAGCATTTTTAAAGTATTTTTTAATGTTCCAAGGAAGACTATCGAAGAGAATAGTTTGTTCTTGTGTATCAATATTATTAGAATCGTTTTCACTAGATAATAAATCATAAAGTAAATAAGCTAGATATTGAAATTCAGGGTCATCTGCTTTAATTAAAAGTTGAATAAGAATTCTTCTTTGGTCATATAGTTCAGATGAAAGGAAATCCTTAACATTATCGTGAATAGGTTTTTGTTTAATTTGATTATTATGAACGCAAAATCCATTATATTTATGATATAATTCAATTTCATTGTAAATAAGAAGTTCTTTAAGAGTTAATGAATTAATATAACGGTCAAAATCTTTAGAATAGAAATTGGTATCTTTTGGTTTATTAGTATTAATAAGTTTTAACTGGTCGTAAATAAAATTTTCAGAGCAACATTGGAGAATAATTTCATCCGAAATACCACAAATAATAAGAGTTTTTCCAGAAACATAATTTTGAAAACATATTTTAATACCATAAACTTTAGTTTGAAAAACATTAGAAGTTCTAGCAAGATCAAAACAATCGAGGGATTTTGCGGTTTCAACAATCATAAAATCTTCAACAATTTTATTTCTAGCAATTCTAGTTTTATTAGATTTGTCGTTTTTAGAATTAGGTTTCCATTCAAGAACTTTATAACTGATTGGATGAATAAATTTTTTAATAAGTGAGAACCTACTATCATCAAAGTGATTATTTTCAATAAATGAATTTCCAAAGACGATATTAAGGACATCTACAATATTTTTAGTTCCATAACTTCTAAATATGAAAGATAATTCATTATTAATGTTTTGCAATTTATCAAGAATTTCATCCTTATTTTTGAAATGTTTGTTGGTTTTTGTATAATCAAGTAAAACCATTAAAGATGTATTAACATCAAGGAGTTTTTGAATAGCTTCGTTTAACTGATTAGCATTCAAAATATCAAGGATTTTGTACTTTTGTACGTAAAGAATAGTGTTTTCAACAATAGTAATATAATAGTTAATTTTAGAAATTATAAGTTTATTAACAGAATTCTT
>CEVW01141619.1_pt1 | contig 13328 bp, 1 predicted proteins | sample 427061 | NCBI WGS metagenome assembly CEVW01 (sample SAMEA2623774, study PRJEB7988) | marine metagenome | biome: marine biome (ENVO:00000447); feature: surface water layer (ENVO:00002042); material: "saline water (ENVO:00002010), including plankton (ENVO:xxxxxxxx)" | depth 5 m
AGAACAAACAAGAAAGAGCCAGCTCCACCGAGAGTGACGACGAAGTAGTATTGACTTGAAAAGCACATTTGATCAATGGCTCTTAAACCAGGATCGATCGATTCGTCGTATACTCGCTCAAGGCCTTTCCATCTTGACGTTCGATTGACGAAGCGGTACCGCGCATACTTGAGGTATTCGTATACTTTCCATCCATGAAACAGCTCTTGGATATTGAATGTCAGTACATCCATAATGATTTGGAACGGAAGGATGAAGACTGAAAATAGCAGATAGATCTGGAGATCCTCCTGTCTGAAACCGTAGAGGTGGGAAAGCCGTAATTGATCGTTGTAGTCCAAGAAAAAGTAGGTGAAGATGGGCGTCATGTAAACATTCGCAGTGTTTACACCGTATGCTGCGAGAAATCCCATCAAATCTTCAACTAGAGTGTCCTCAGCATCGACTTTCACTTCCTCTTCGATGTCGTCGTCGTCGTCGCCGAATTTAAACGGCAAAAGATCAAGAACGAAGTTGACCACATAACTGATTTTGTCGGGAAGCACAAGAGCACAGTACGCAATGAATGCATCCAAGTACACGTATTCAACCATACCCATGATTGTTTCGAAGAAGAAGCCGAGCGTGAAATCTGTGAAATCGTCTGCACCGATGGTCGCTACGCCTACAGACGCTGCAAGCACGACTGACACCGGGGCTAGTAAAAATGCCTCCCCTAGCGCTGTTTCAATTTGCATTTCCAAGATGACGTGTACAACCTTCAGTAAGAAGAAAATGGTAAAGAACTGAACGCCGAACGTGTCTGTGAAAGAGAACTCGATCAAGAAGACGTTTGTAACATTAACCAGAAGATTTATCAAGACAAAGTGACTTCGTTTCCAGACTTCTGGCTTGAACATGACTTCATCAACGTAACGCTCGTCTTCCAACTCTTTTTCTTCCTCATCTTTCAGCTCTGCTGGTACCAGGATTTCAGCACAGACACCCATCATGTACATGCCCGCTGTCAAAAAGCAAACCGCATATCTACCAGCTGTTGCTTTTTCCACGACTGCTTGGTCGATCTCACGGCCAATATTGTCAATACTGATAGGAAACGTTTTGATGATGGGGAAGGTTGCGAAAGCAGCTCGAAAGCCAAATTGACATAATACGAAGGGTATCATCCCGAGTGCGACGCCAAGGAGTGGAGGACCAATCATGATGCGGATGTACGGTAGGAACCGGAATCTTGGAGGATCTTTCAGTAACGTAAAGATTCTCACCACCAGCCATATTGCAAAAATGAGAACAACGGCGACCAATCCAATCACACAGAAGAGCACCAGGTAGAACTGAACGTCGAATGCAAAGAAGTTTAGCAGATCGAACCATCCCAGAGCTTTTGTTACGATGTTAAGAGTGTATGAACCATCGTGACTCGCTGATGAAACATAATTGTCCATGGTGACCGTGGCGGCGATGATGCGTTTGTCCTTGGCGCTTTCCTGGTAGTACAGGATTTCAAAATCAACAGTAGTGGGAATGAGTCCGGCTGTTAATACGAACCCCTCGACAGGGCCAAAAGGAACCGGAATCAGTTTCTGAGCGTCAATAGCTGAAGAATACTTGGCTTTGTCGACCGGAGGTTCGGTTTGGTCGTTCGCTAGAATACTCGCCTCAAACAATGCGTCTTGACTCTCAGGCTCACGCGTCAAATAGAAGAGCGTATCCCCTTCTGATTCATACCAACGCTTCTTCGCGGCAGCTTCAGTGAACAGTTCTTCGTAGAAACATGAGAGAGATAAACTTAATTCATCAGCCACCGCGACCTGCACTTGCGGGCTGTATTGATCAATGTGAACAGTTTCCTCAGGGGGTACCAACGTAGATTCACCGTAACTGACAAATGTTTGATCTGTTCCAAATGTGACAGGCTGGTAGTTCGTTTCAGTGATGTGCTGCAAGTAAATATGACTGTCATGACCTCTGCATGCAGAAAAGAATGGCAAATAGTCCATCGCAAAGAGTGTCTGATCGGTCGACCATAGCGCTTCATTCAAGATATTCTTTTCGGATTCATAAATGTCTGGAAGTGAAACGATGGCATTTTCATCTTGCTGTCCGTCCTCTGACGTGATCACCCAGTCTTCTGCGGTTGTAGACGTATTCAGAGTAATGGCTGCCAAGCTAGCTGAGCTTTCCTCCGTTAGGATTCCTTGTTGTCGTAGGAATTTGTATTTTTTCCATTCAGCTCCGACTGTCGAGTTGTAGTCAATTGTTACTCGAGCGTCCACCCTTCGACAGCCTGAAAGCTGATCGCTCGTAGCGCACTCAGCGTAATCGTTACCTATGGCTCTGTAGAAAGTGGATGCTAGAGGTGAATTCAGTGGAGACAGATAATCCTGGTCCGTTTCGAAAGACAGGATGGCATGAACTGAGTATAGTTCATTCGAGCTTGCCCGCTTTGGATAATCAACGTCAATACAGAGCGAATTTAAGAATGAAGCACGATTTCTCAGCCCAGTATTTACATTTAGAGCTTGTTGAAATCTACCATGCAGCATTCGTAACTCCAATCTAAACGGCAGATCATCCAAAGCCTGTATAACGAGTTCATGCAAACCTCTCTTCCAGATGTAATTTCCAAACGCAGGCTCTTGAACGTTAAAACCAGCCGCAGTTCCGTCACGGTTTCTGGTGAACCAGAATGGTAGTTCGAGTGATTCTTGTGATGGAGGACACTTCTTCTCTTGTTCCTCGCCTGCTATGACTTTCATATCTAACCAGGTAATGCCGTCCGCCGTGTCCCACGGTGGACACGGTACTGATTTGTAGTCTGATTCTGCACAGCGTGTATCATCTATGACCGGATTGGTAAAAATCAGGAGTTCGTAATGCTCTCCATACTTTAAGTTTTCGTCGATTAAGCGCCAGTCTAGCTTGATTCTTGCTGTGTGACCACGCGGCAGTGTGAACTTCATTAGCGGGATATTTTCATCGTCTACGGCAACATTTTGGCCGTCATTATCCAGAATGAACGTCGGATTCAAGAGTTCCCAATTCTTGTTCTCACAACTATTCTGAGCCATATACGCGAAGGGATCAGTCGCATTTGGATCAATCGGAGATACTGTTGAACTGTTGGACGAATCATCAACTTGTAGTAACCTTCTACCGGCATCAATGCTTTGCCTGACGGCCGCAAGTGAGTCTTCATTAAGACTACTTCCGTTCACAGCTTTCGCGTATGACTTTTCAATGAGATCAAAGCTCACAGGCATCACACGCCAGAATGTAATTAAGTCAGCCGAGCAATCGTCCAAGCTCAGCGCGGACGCAGTCGAAGAAGTCCCGTTGGGACATCGATTCAGAACTTGTCCAGTGCCTGCTGGACAGAAGAAACACGGCTGACATGGGAACTGCTTTCGCGTAGAGTACGAGGAACCCGCTGGACAGTAGTAGCCAGCTGGACATTTGTTCACAAACTGTGTCTCAGGAGTGGTACCAGGTCCACAAACGTAACCATCTGGACACTTGTGCTGCGCGAGTGACGTGCGTGCATCACAAACATAACCTTCAGGACATAATTCAGCCTCACCCTCCGAATCCAGCTGCAACAGGACGCATTTGTCCGCATCGTAGCACTGCGTCGTTTGGGTCGCACTGCACGGAGTGTTGGTGGAGTCACAGTAAGCGGAATACTCATTGGTTGCGACAGTTCCTGTACCCCGAGGTTTGTTGTTGCTCATACCATCAATGCCGCATACGATCCCACTGTTGCATGGTAAACAGAGAGACTCTTCCGTTGTGGTGATGGCTGGACCCCAAGTTCCCTTCGGACACTGACGGCAGGCGACAGGATCACGAGCAGAACGGAAGTAACCAGCTGGACAGGCTTGTGGCTTGTACGTAGCTTCATCTACACATTCGAAACCCGCGGGACAAGCGAGGCACTCTTGGAAGCCTTCGTACGGTGTGTATGTGCCTGGAAGGCAAGTTACCGCTGCTGAGTTGCCCGAACCGGAGCTAAAAGAACCTCTCGGAGCTGGAATTGGAATATATGTACGTTTTGGACAGTAGTGGCCAGGTGTACACGGACGCATTGGGTTGAAGACTTCCGTGGCTGATGACGATGCCACGGTAGAATCACCGGTGGCCCATTCACAGAAGCTACCTTCTTTGCATGGTTGGGGCTGCCTGAAGGAACCTTCCAAAGTCAAGTTCGTCGCCACACCTTCCGTACAAAAGGTGGTAGGTGGACATGGTTTTGGTCGGAAATTCTCTTCTTTCAATTCAATACCAGCCTTTGCAGATGCGCTCAGAATGGCGGCGACATCGATGATCGCAAGAGGGTCTCGTGAAATTGTGTTCTCAAGACAATAGTGCCCAGCTGGACAGCGTGTTCCTGCAACAGCAAGACCCTCTTCATCACAGACGAAACCGGGCGTGCACGGTTCTGGTTTTTCGCGCGCGAACCCAGGACAGATTGTACCTTTTGGACATTTCTGACAAGACTGCTGTCCGTACTCAGAGTTGTATTCACCAGGGAGACACGGTTTGGGCTCCGCATTTGCCACCCCTGGGCAGTACATTCGCTTCGGACATCGCAAACTCTCTCCAGGAGGACAGTAGTGACCAGGGGGGCACGGTCCCGTGCCCTGAGGTGTGATGGAACCTGGCTCACACACGTAGCCCGCGTAACACTGCTGCGGAGTGGTGAAGTTGTATGCAATACTTGTGCTGGACACAACTCCAGCGGTGCAATACATACCGAACGGGCATGGCAACGGTCTTTCCGCGATGGTGAAGTCGGTAAAATCACTTGTCCTAGTTCCTTCGAGACAGTAGTGTCCTGGTGGACAGTGTTTTTGGGGAAGTGCTAGACCAGCCGAATCACAGACTGAACCTCGCGGACACACAAGTGGCGTCATTGATCCAGTTTCAGGTGCAATGAAGCCAACAGGCGTCGGCAGGCAGTCAGACTGACCAGTTCTCGGTTGAAACGTGCCTGCTGGGCATAACGTGAAGTTCTTTCCACCACCGCAGTATGCGCCTCGAGGGCAGAGAATGGCTTCACTTTCCGGGCAGTACGATCCAGACGGGCACTGGGAAAAGTGGAACAGCAGTCGCTCATTTGAGAAGTCGATACCATTGGTGGAGACTTCTACGAAGACAGTGCGAGTACCGGACTGCTCTAATCCAACAATACAGAGTATAGAAGTGGGTGACAAATAAGTCGCCTTGGTGAGTTCTCTTCCAAATCGGCACGTCAAACTGGAAGAGTTGACAAAGTTTGAACCAGTGATGAATATAGGACTTCTACTGCCACTTAAACCAACCTTTGGAATAATACCTGAAATTCTTGGTGGTATTTGGTAATCAAATGTGACCGTTTGATTGCTGGAAAGATCCCGCTTGTTTCCGGAGATGGTGATGTTGGCACCGCCCAACTTCCGTGCCGGTGTTACACACGTTAAAACATCGCTTTGTGTTCGATACGCCGCTATGGGAAAGAACGTACCGACGCCGCAACTGTACTGAATGGAATCGTGCAAACTTGCTGCAGAAAGTGATAAAGTCGTTCCCCCATTTTGTGAACCAGTCGATGGAGAGAGCGCTGTGAACACTGGATCTTGGATATACTCGTACACGGTACCATTCACAGAAATAGCTGAGGCGTCATTTCTAGAGCTCACACCAAAGTCAACAAGTCTCTCCGTCCGATCATCGTTGTCGATCACCTTGGAAAAGCCAGTTACGTCGGCAAAGCGGAATTGCCACGTTGATGGCGGTGTGACACAAATAGCGAGATGGGACGACACTACCTGTATCTCCATAGGTTCCATGGCGTCGTTGCCAAAGAAGCAATAAGCAGACTCATGCAGCTGTGTACCACTCACAAATAGTATTGTTGAGCCTTTGACAGTCCCGACCTGCGGTTGAATGTTGAAAACGACCGGCTCAACGAAGATCTCAAGTTCGACTCGAGCATGCTGGTCCGGCAATGACACAATTTCCACAACACTGAACCCGTGGGTGGACATTGGCGTTTCACACATAACTTGAGAATGAGTTGCATCCACTTGTGCGTAACGCGCTGGCACCATTGTGTCGTCGAGTTGACAACCTAACCGTAAAGTATCCGGCAAAAGAAGTGCAGCTGTTGCGAAATTCATCGGCGTTCCTCCCGATGCGCCGGCTCTTGACGGTATTACAGACAAAATTGACAATGGGTCATAGTACTGAACAAGGCCTGCCGCAATGTGCTCTTTCGAATTGAACGTCAATGAGACGCTAATCCGCGTGTTTCCGACACCAGCGGGTGTTGCGCATGTAACACTATTGTGCAAACGCTCACCTGATGTGAGAATCGTACCAAATCGACAGAAAGTGTCGTGATTTGGGATGTGTTCATCTGATGGACCCTCAAAGCTAACCATCAGCAGCTGCCCACCTTCTGAGACGATGTGAGAAAAGCTGGGAGATAGCATTCTGAAGTAATCCATGTACGTGAATGACGCATGATGCTCCGAGGTAACTTGGTCGTCGTTTTCAAATCCAAATTCGAACGATGTGAGGATTGGTGATCGTCCATGGTGGTCACGAAACACAGAAGGCGAAGTACAAATAGAAAGTGCAGAAGAAACCAGATGCGCCTTGCTCGTCTGTGGACCGAAATGGCATAAACTCGGTACATGTAAGTCAAATCCAGTGACATGAATTACGGAACCGCCATCGAACCCTATCAACGGGAAAGCACCTTTCATTGCTGGTGGCTTGAACAGCTCGAAATCAACACCCGGTCCATCAAATCCAACAACCGACACCTCAACAAATCCCACCAAATGGGTGGGTGCTGCGCAGACGAGCGTGAAATTGGTACAACTTTTTTCGTTTATGCTCGTGCATGACGATGTAGTGGTCATCTGCGAGAGTGGTACGGGGAAAAGTCCGAATTTGCAAGCCGTCGGTGAGGAGCTCCATTTGTTGGCTTCAATCTCCACAGTGAGTTCAGTAAGACCCGCTGTGGAAGCCCTTCCAGGGATAGAGGACACTATTACTATATCGTCGTCGAAATAATGTACGGACAGATCACCGAATTTCGAACCCAGGTTCGAAGATAACCAAGCAGTAACGTTCCTTGGAGCAGTCGCCGGGGTGATAAATTCAATACTATCACCTGTACTGCGAGCATACATCGGACCTATCGTTCCGACGTGTCCTATGGCTAAATCGACCATCTCATCGACGATAGTAGCGCTAGTCGTGGGAGCAGCCGCCATTTTGATGACATCCCCTCCTGATGTGCCCACTTTAGCATCAAAGTTGTAAACAAAAGTAGGACTCGACAACACGGTCATAACCACATGTTCACTGTAGTCCAAACTCTCACTAGTATCGACGTAGAGCTCAACTTGCCGTTTCGAATCGTCGTCTTCGAACTTGAAATGTGGCGTCTCGCACATAGTGAGAGCTGTCGAATGAACTTGTGCGGGCATACGAAAAGTACCGAATACGCACTTCACTGAGATTCCGTCAAAATCAAGGAAATCAGAACCATGTAGGATGACTACTTCACCTCCAGCTTCACTAATCGTGTTCGGATGAGACGAGGTTAACGTTGGATCAGGTTGAAACATGAACACTAGATCAGCTTCATCGATACCGGGCGTGGCACCAAGACTTATTTGCGTAAACCCAGCAGTGTACGCTGGCGTAATGCACTCTGAAATGTATGTTGGCGTTGTAGACACAGTCACTGCAGATACGTGGAATCCAGCGATGTGACACTTAATAGAACTACCCATGGGGTTTTCGTGAACAAGATTCACTGGCACGCCCCCATGCATCGACCCAAACGACGGGTAGATCGCAGAGGAGGAAACTTCAACAGATTCTCGATAGTTGAAGGGGTGCGTGAGTTTGTCAAAGCTTTCGCCGAATAGCCTGGCGTAAACTGGGACTAAGCCCTGTGCATGAGCCGGAATCACACATTCCAATGCGTTTACTGTGAAAACTCCACTGATCGGCGCCAGTGTTCCAAACTTGCAAGCAGCGTTGTCGAAAGACTGCTGGCGTCTAGTTTTGAAATAAATCAATGCCACGGAACCTCCCTCATCACTAGCATCCTGCGGTATGATACCTGACGTTGCATCTTCGACCGAGTAATCAAAGACAACTCCGGATGGTTGAGTTTCGTCATCTGTGAGGCTTGTCGAACCACTCGCAAGGGTACTGACAACGACAGAGCCCTCCAAATGCGCGGGTTGCTCCACCAGTGCCAGCGCGCTTGATATAACAGTGGCGACAGCAGGTTGCTCCTGACCGAAAACAAACTTTGCATGAGTAAAACTATTGAAGTGCTTTCCTGATATTTTCACGACTTCACCTCCCGACTCTCCTCCATCGCGAGGTTGCAAGCCTGCAATTTCACCCTGAACCTCGTAACTGAGCTGCGCCTGTGGGGCCATCGTTATGCCCACATCATTCACCTGTATCCCGATGGAAACGAAACCAGAAGCATGATCTGGAGCGAGACACGAAACAACACCATCGGATGTAACTCTTGCAACGACAGGCTGAAGATCGAACACACACGCGACGGGTAACGTTGAGATGGAGGACGGCAACGGTTGTGAGAGCGTAAAATCTACGAAAGATCCACCATCCAGCGATATTAACGTACGATGTGGCTCTGTCGTCTCAACATTCGCAATGTAGTCATAGTATAATACCTCAGTAGCACTGTCACGACCGTTCATTGCCACGCTCAATGGCACTTGACCCGGCGAGTGTGCTGGTAGTATACATTCAACTTTTTCGGATGAGCCCTGGGTGAGAGCAATACCAGAAATAGTCCCAACTTTGCACGTGATCACACTCAGCTCCGTCGAGAAATCGCCGTAGATGTCTAACACTCCTCCACCAGTTTCTACTCCTCGCATTGTAGGCAGGCCAGTTTCTATTTCGGGCAACTTATCGCGTTGAATCTGTACACTTGTTGTCTCCCCAATCTTATCGTATGAGAGTTGTACGAGAGCCTCATCCTCGCCTTGAGGAGAAATACAAATCACCAGAGTTGAAGAAACAGTATGCAAATTCGATACCTGCGATTTTCCATTCACTTTGAAGACACACTGCCCGCTCATATTTGTGCCTCCCCAAGCCATGTTGAAACCGGAAATATAAGTTATGCTGCTACCCAGCGTCGGTATGATGAAAGGCGTGATTCGCAAAATTCTTGGCTTCACGACATATTGGAATTCAGCATGCGAGTACGTAAAATCCTGTGAGTTCATGGAAACTGTTACGACTGTAAACCCAGCCTTAGATGCTGGAACGTTACACTGTGTTCCGTCGGAAACACTTAGACCATTTGTAGTCGTTGTGCCAAACTTACACGAACGATGAGATCCATAAAAATTTTCACCGTGCAGTGTGACCAGCCCACCTCCTGTGACGAATCCAGAGGCTGGAATAACTGACAACGATAGCGATAAGATTTCTTTGTATTCGAAATCCACCCCACCCTCCATCAACTTTATCTCTGAAGCACTATTATGGTGAAATACATTCACCCGCACGACTCCTACTCTACTCGCCGGTGAAACACATGTTGCTGTACTAGATGATATCCATCTGCCATGAACATTCATAATCGTCCCGAACCTAAAACCCATTAAAACATCGTTTCTCAGGGATAAACCACTCAAAGTCAGGATAGTTCCTCCCGTGAAAGGGCCAGATGTGGGAGAGACACGAGACAAAACAGATGATGACGTGTTCATGAATTCAAATGGTAACCCAGGTACAGACCAGTCAAACGGATTGTTTGAGATAGCCAAGTGATGATAACCAACCTCCATGGTGGAAGATTCACACAGCACTTGAGTTGATGATATGAATGTAGCTGGAGTTGGAGTGAGAGTACCGAATCGACATAATGAAGATGTTGAAAAGTGATCTCCGTAAACAGTAATCATGGTACCACCTATTGCGGGTCCAGCAAACGGGGACAAATGATCAAGCGAAACCTTCCTTGTGAGAATGCCATTTGCATCGGTTGTTTCGACGATGTTGTTGCCTTTGCTATCGACAATCGTGATGTCGTATTCATTCACACCGTTGTTGTCTTCCGGTAACCCGCAAAGCACAGAGCCATCACTCAAGACCGTCCCTGGTACCAGAGCGTCACCGTTGCCGAGATTACAGTATACATCCTGACCAGGGACAAAGCCCGTACCCGTGATAGTCGCGGTATTGTTGTCGTTATCGATCACTGTAGTCACAGTTGCTTCGTCTACGTACATGAAAGTCAACTGCGGGCCATCGGCAAAATCTGCACCAAACTCGCTCAGCATTCCAACGTCAAAGTTCACGATCTCTTTTGAATGCGCTGGTGCGATACATCTATACTCATCTACTGCAATCCACTCGCCAACAACGGGTCCAATAGATCCAAATTTACATCCAAGCTCGTGAGAATCACTGAACGAGTGTCCAGCCGCAGTCACTGTTGTGCCTCCCTCAACAAGTCCCATGAACGGTGACAAAGCCGTTACCACTGGAGGTGGATCAAACAAAAACTGCGGCTTCATCGCTAATTCTACTGCGGTTGCTACTACCGACACATCTAAAGCGTATGCACCTTCAAGCATAGATGGGGTTTCACATATAATCAACGATGATGAGACTCGCATAGCTGCCACAGTGACTGTACCAAACCTGCAAACTGGACCCTCTTGTAGTAAATTCTTCCCATCTAAATGTACCAAAGTACCTCCGCCCACGGCGCCAAATCTGGGTGTTATTCTAGTAATTTCTATCACGTCTTTCTGCTCTAATTGTATACTCACTAACCCATCACTAGAATAATGGAAATCTTGCCCGTTTGCGGCGACTGCCACCGTCACAAATCCAACACCGGCCGGAGCAACACAGCTAACATCGTTATCAATCCCAGCAACAGCAGGAACCGAATGAGAGCCGAATTTGCACGAGAGATCTGGTAACTGAACCACGCCTGGAACAGTCAACACCACATGGGACGATCCAGAGGATGAGACTTGCGATGGCGCAATAGCATCGACAGCGAGACTTGACTCAAAAGTGTATGAATCTGTGTAGGAAACATAGTCCCGATGATTCATTGAGATACTGAACTCCTTCGCCCCTGAAGTCGTTCCTGGTGTCGTACACTCAACCGTACTAGCAGTCTGCCAGACACCCATGACGTCGATTGCGGCGAATCGACATCGGAGCATGCTCGTAGACGCAAAATTTTGTCCAGTCACTGTGACTAGCGTACCTCCTTCACTTGTTCCCATCTTTGGTTGAATCTGATTCACGGAAGGAAAACCAACATAAGTGTGATGGATACTGCTGAACGCTTCGAAAAAACTAGAAGTTGTCAGAGATACATCGATCGGAACTGTGCCTGAATCAATTGAAGGTGACTCACACTTCATGAGGCTTGAAGAGACGATGTGTCCAACAGTTGTTTCTTCACCAAAGCGACAGTACTGAGAAACATGCATATCGGCGCCAACTACATCAACTATGCCTCCTGAAAGACCATAAATTGAGTTCACTGCATCAACCTTTGCGCCACCAACGAACTGATAACCCTTTGTTCTGAGAAAATCTCCAGTTTCATTGTTGAGAGCGAATTCTACACTCACGAACCCCTCTCTGTGCGCGGGCGCTGTGCATTTCACCGTTTCGCTGTCTATATAATATGCGGGAACGAATACGTTGTCGAATTTGCACGTCAGCTCCGCTCCCGGTAAATTTCTCACATCCGCAAGTTTCTTTCCCGAGAGCATCAAGACTTCACCGCCACCGATGTGTCCCGAGTTTGGGTGCAACCACTCCACCTCTGGGATTTCGTATCCTCGCGCTCCGAGCGCGCACAACGTCGCACAAACAGCGAAAAGGGAAGAAATAGACCAAACACTGCGCCATGCGCCCACCATCCTCGCGGTGATTCGTCGGAAGTGCCCAGACCTCCGCCGCATCCTCAACAACGTGGGCTCAAGACGTGCTCAAACGCTCAAACATGATCCTAATCTTCGAGTGTACCCGCCACTGAGGGTTCTGGCGTCGATGTCGCTACGATTTTTCGCTCGTCCTGCGCTCACGACCGCGAAAACCTCGCCTCGAAGCTAAATCGAAGCCGTGTTCGCGACGGCGATGAATTCAAAACAGAACAAACGAACAATCAAAGCCGTTCAGGGACGACGACAGAGATTGATTGTGCCTCCAAAAACGTCGCGCTTCACTCGCACACACGTTTTTTCACGTCTCTTCGCGACGTCGTGTGACGAATACGTTGCGGTGACCGTCGACGGGACCGTTTCCGAAGCCGCTGGCGCGCGACCGACCCGCGGCTCGTATGAACGTTGGTCATTTTCACAGCGATGTTTTCATCAAAGTATGTGGGTTCCGTATTTAACAACGCGTAGGGGTATGATATTCACGAGCACATCGGACGCGGTTTTCGCGGGGATGACGGAGCGCGCATCCGCCTTTTCGAGACGCACGCGAGGTAAGCACGCTCGAGCGACGCGAGCGCGAAGCGCTGTGTGAAGCGATATAATCTTTGTGCGCATTCTTCCGCGTCTGCGTCGTCTTCGAACGCGGAGACGTCGAGGAAGCGACGGAGAAAGTAGGACTCGCGTGAGGGATTTAGGGTCACCGCCGACCGATGAGGGACGATGTTCAACCCGCGTGCGGCGACCCGTATGAATAGCACGGCGCGTGAGGGCACCAGGAAGAACATAACGAATATGTACTGACGAATACGTACGCTTTCCCCGACTTGTCATCAGTAGCCAGCAGGAAAGATGGTGACTCCGCTCATCAAGCACAAGATCGTCAAGAAGCGCACGAAGTCGTTCAACAAGTACCAGTCCGACCGCTTCAAGCGCCTCCAAAACGTACGTATCGCGAGACTCGGCGAAGCAGTGGTCGTGAAAATTATTCACGTTTCGACGCGGCGTCTCAAGCGCGCTCGCTTGCATTGTCAGCTGCCACGCAGCCGACGATCCTTCGAGCCCATGAGAGGGTTGCAGACCCTAAACCAGCACCCGGGCTGCAAACCTTACGAACCAGCGGCGTCCGGCACTGGAAAGTCGTGTGAACGCACGAATAAAGCGTGTTTAGAGATTGAGACTGACTGTATTTATTTTCGTAACGCAGACGTCATGGAGACGCCCGAAGGGTATTGACTCTCGTGAGCGCCGTAAGTTTAAGGGCTTGGCGCCGATGCCAAACATCGGTTACGGCTCGGCCAAGAAGACTCGTCACTTGTTGCCGAACGGTTTCTTGAAGTTCGTTGTGCACAA
>CEVW01047841.1_pt1 | contig 13290 bp, 14 predicted proteins | sample 427061 | NCBI WGS metagenome assembly CEVW01 (sample SAMEA2623774, study PRJEB7988) | marine metagenome | biome: marine biome (ENVO:00000447); feature: surface water layer (ENVO:00002042); material: "saline water (ENVO:00002010), including plankton (ENVO:xxxxxxxx)" | depth 5 m
GAATGAAATTATGGAGTTATATAACAATGAACCAGAAATAATAGATAAGTACGCTCAAAAAATAAGAAAAAGTTCTTTAGAAGGGATGCCAAAATCATTTAGTTCGTTTAAAAGATTATTTGAAAAGAAATATAAAGATTATAAAACACTAAAAGGAGGAACAAGAAGAAATAGGAGGAGAGATTGGGGTCGAGCTGCCACTGAAATGGGTGCCCGTGCGGTATTTTTTTTGATGGTGCTTTTATTTATATTTAATATAATTCAAATAGCGAGGGGTTTAAATTTTGACGGAAGTCCAAATCCAGGGAATAGAATATTACGTTTGTATCGTTTCCTTGCCGATCCAACTGGATTAAGTGATCTTTTTCGAATTACTCCCAGAATGGGTGGTAGTAGGAAAAAAAGCGGAGGAGTTCATGTTATAGAACCATTTGAAAAGTGTGATGGTTTATGGAAATTACTAGATGAATCTAAAAAGGACCCAATTGCCTTTGGTAAAAAGAAGTTACATATCGTAAAAGAATATGCCGATAAAGATACACTTTCTTTTTATAAAGAAGTATTGGAAGAAGGTGAATCAAAGATAAAAAAAGGTAGGGGACGTTCGTTAAGTGGGGGTCAAGGCGATGATGATTTATTATATATATGGGTTACAGGAGTTACTGGACTACTTGTTTGGTATTTTATAGAAACAGGTCCTCCTTTATTTGGAGGAAAACGTCGTAAAACTAAAAGAAGAAAAAGAAGAAGAAAAAGAAAAACAAGAAGAAGATCTCGTAAACGTAAAAGAAGAACCCGGCGCAGACGCCGATAAAAATACTGTGTTTTTCTCTCCCCAAACTACTATTTTACATTTAAAATAATTTTAAAATAGTTTTAACTATTTTCTTGTAAAATGGTCTAAATTCATCAAAATTTTTTTTGATATCGTTATAAGTATACCACTTTATCATGTCTTTTTCATATAAACCTTTTTTACATATCAAATGAGGTTTATTTTGTTTTACGTATAGAAATTTATTACGAAATTTTTTAGGTAAATCTTTATCATAATCAATCAATATAATATAGGTTCTATAACCATTAATCGTTATTTCTTGTAAACTATTTTCCATTAAATTTTTAATAGTATTTTTTGAACCTATAATTTTATCTGACTCTTCGTATCCTTCTCTTAATGCTGTTTGAAAATAAGTTTCGCCTTTATCTTTTGAACCTCCAAAATCACTCCATAATCCACCATCAGGTTTGCCATTTATATATTCACGACTAAAAAGAAAATATATTTTGCCTTTATAAATTGCTATTGGTAAAATACCACCGCCCATATATAATAATTAAATATATTATTATATATTTTAATCACTTAATCGTTCATTGCACAACTTAACATACTCCTCATTTATTTCATATCCAATAAAATTTACATTTAAGTTTTTGGCAGCTACACATTCACTACCAGAACCAGCAAATGGTATAACAACCAAGGTTTCTCCTTCTTTATTCATACTTGCTTTTATTAATTTTTCACATAATTCCAATGGCTTTTGTGTTGGATGATTTACTCTTTCTTTTTTTCCTGCTCCACCTGCTAATGCTGAAATCTTAATAACATCTCTAGGTAATGCTCCGTTTTTATGTGCTTTATAAACGGTTTCTTTATCTCCTTTACTGAATCTACCTTTTGTTGCTTTTCTTACTTTACCAGCAGCATTTTTTAAAAATCCTTTTGTATATGGTTCTCTCACATCATCTCTATTGAATAATGGCTTTTCTTTATAACAACACAAAATACTTTCATGTGTCCTTTGCCAGAAATTTAATCGTGGAACTGTTTTATTTGTATAATGCCATATAATCCATCTAACATTGATATTAATTCTAACTCTTATAAAAGATAAAATTTCACTAAACCCGTAAATATATAACGTTCCATTTGGTTTCAATACTCTTATACATTCTTTAATCCATTCATCACACCATTTCAAGTAAACATCCATATTCTGTTTATCGCTATTATTTCCGAAATCTTTCCCAATATTATAAGGTGGATCACATATAATAATGTCAACACTTTCTGGTTTCATTTCTTTTATTTTTTTTATACAATCATCATTTATTACTTCTTGTATTTTATTCATACTATTTATATTATATATCGTTTATCTTTTAATTCACTTTGCTATTATATAAACCCAAAATATGATCTGCTCCAGGACATAAAATGTTATAATTTCCTTTATCTTTTCCTTTGATTAAATGATGAACCTTGTGATTATTATACAACCATTTAAAAATGAAATTATCCTTATATTCACATTCATTTATCTTATGAATATAATAATGTAATTCGTTATATATAATATTATAAATAAACATAACAATAATTGATAATAATAATACATAATACCATTTACATTCATAAAATAGTTGAATAGTATAATACCAAATTATAAAGATTATTAAATTAGCATACTTCAAATCAGTCCAATACCCAAAAAATAGGTCATCATCGTCGTGTTCCTTTTTCGAATACTTATCATTTACATCACTTAAATGATGCTTTATGTGTGTATCATCATATATACCCCACTTTCTAACAAAACTATCTGGTTTATTATGCATTATAACTTTATGCCAAAATACTTCCAAAAATGAAAATTCCAAATATAATAATATTATTAATAATAATATTTTCATTATTATAATACTTAAACAATTTTATTTCTATATAAACCCAAAATATGATCTGCTCCGGGAAATATTATATTATAATTACCTTTATTTTCCCCTTTGATTAAATGATGAACCTTGTGATTATTATACAGCCATTTAAAAATAAAATTATCTTTATATTTTCCAATATCATTTATTTGATGAAAAGCATAATGTAATTTATCCCACATTACTTTGTAAAATAAAGATGTTAATACTGCCGCTATAAAAATATAATACCATTCTACTTGATAAAATAATAATACTGTTGGATACCATACAATAAATATTAATAATGTTATATAAATCAAGTCAAATGAATCAAAAAATAATCCATCTTCGTGATAACCTTCTTTTAAACTCATATCATTCAAGACATCTAAATGATGATTTATATGTTCATCTCCGTATAACCCGTATCTACGAATAAAACTATCTGGTTTGTTATGATATATTTCTTTATGTATAAATACTTCACAAAATGTCAATTCCAAGTATAATATTAATAATACTAATAATAATTTCATAATTAATATTATTTTATAAATTATTTTCGGGTTTTTTTCCTATTTTTACGTTTCTTTCTTCTTTTTCTTGTTTTCTTTCTACCTCCTTTTTGCCAACCTATAAAGCGTTTATTTATAAGGTCATCTTTGTGAATTTGTAAAATGGTATTACATACATCATTATACACTTGTGGAACATCTCTTCTTTGTATTGTTCTATATAATCTATAGTATGATATTGTAATAGCCAATAACGCAAAATTATCTATTGGATCTATCTCATAATCTCCATCCTTATTTAATTTTGTGTCAGACCTATTATGTCCTATTACAATTTGAAGGAATTTTAAAACATAAAGGAAAAAAAGAATATGATTATTATTTAAACCATCAAGTAACCTTGCGATGTAATCTCTATTTTTTGCAGTATCGAAACAATCTATTAAGGTTGTTTGACGGAAAATATATTTTTTATGAGGCGGATCTATAGCAACTGAAGCTTTAAAATCATTTACAAGTCTATCCATTTGTTGTATCAACATACTATTTGCTATGGTAAATTCGTGTTTCATTAAATTTATTACAGTTTCATCATTTGTCCCTGCTTTTTTTTTAAGTTTATTAAACAACGTTCTGTTTTTATTAGACCATATATCATTAAAAATCGTATTAAGAAAAATGTTATGCCGGTCTTGATAATGTTGTCGTAAAACTACAAAACGGTCTACAATGGTAGGTGGAGATACACGATCGACAAAATCCCTTAATCCTCCATCATCGATTGGGCTTGTCGTTCCACCTCCTTCCCACGGCATGGGTATATCATCATCATCTCGCAATTCTGGAAGAGGGAAAAAAGGTGCTATAAATCTTGCTAATTGTCTTTGAACTATTAGATCTTCACCAGTAAATCCTCCGGGTATCCAAGCATTATTAAAAAAGGTCCAATAAGCATCCCATAACATTATATTCTGAGCTGTTCCCAATAAACCAGTTTGATGAGCCATAATAATACCTTGACCTAATATATTCATAACTGGTGTATTTTCAAGATCAACATTGTTTGTATCTCTCATTAAACCAAATACCGTTAATAACATAAACATTGAAAAAAGTAAACTATGTACCATATTAAATCTATTTTCACGTCTTTGTTGATTTCTTTGTTGTCTTTGATCTGCCTGTTCTCTTTCTTGTTCTTCTGTAAAAGCTATTAACCTTCTTATTATTTGATTTAGATTAATCTCATCTTGTGTTCTATCTGGCCTTAGGGCTGGAGTTATTGGCACAGAAGACAAAAGAAGGTCCCTTTCCTGTCTATCTATCTCTTTTGGATCTTTACCTCCCTTTTGAGATTTAAGATACCGCGCATATGCTTTTATAATTTTATTTAATTTATCTCTTGTTATTTTTTTCATTATTTGATTAATTGATAATTTGTTTTTTTTGTGTTTTTTTATTTTTTTAGCTACTTCTGGATGTTCCAAAAAATCTTTTATTATTTTTTTGTGCTTATCAAAATATTTATCTCCTCCTCTTTTTTTACGCGTTCTTCTTCCTCCTCTGGTGTGTCTTCTTAATAATGAATCTAGTTTTAAACCATTTGGTGGAGTATCTCCCCATACTTTCAATTTACCTTTCATTAAAAGATTTTTCTTTTTTTTATCTTTTTTTGCCTTAGCTGTTCTTAATGCTGATTTTAATTTACCAATGCTAATACCTTCTTCTTCTACTTCTTCTTTCTGCGGCTCAAGTCCTTGTAATAAAGATATAGCATCAGCACCAAAATCATCGTCATCTTTATCTTCTTTATTTAAAGCTTCTGCTATTTTTGATGCTACTTTTAAATCTCTAAATTTTTTATTTTTTTTTCTGTTTTTATCTATTTCTATTTGTAATTCCATTTTTTTGAATCTTTTAAGATCTCTTTCAGCTTTTTCTCGTGCTGCTGCCATCTGTTCCATTAATTTATCCATCTTTTCCTTTCTTTTTTTTCTTTCTTCGTCGTTTTTCTTTCTTTGTTTTTCTAACTTCTCTTTATTTTTATTTGGGTTTCTTTTTGGTGGCATAACTTATATATAAAATCATATATAATTTATTCTGGTTTTTTAAGAAAATATAAATATTGATATTCATATTGAACTTCTACCATTTCAATTTTACCTTCTAATATAAATCCTATCTTTTTTGCTTTACTCAATATTTCTGCTTGTTTTTCCATATACAAGGTATGTTCATTTTGACGCACGTGTTGTGTAGCATCATCAGTAAATGTTTCTGTAAAACTAGCTTTATCATTTCCCTTTTCATATTGAAAATTGGCTTTATAAACAAAGTCTTTAAATTTAACAGCTGAACTTGTAATACGTTTTGGAGCATATTTTTGAGCGGAAACCATTACCAGAGGATCAGCAGCATTAACAATTGGGTCAAATTTGTCTCTATTTACTAAGTGAATGACTAACATTCCACCAGGTTTCAACCAATCATATACATTTTTGAAAAATAAGTGTTTATCTTCGATATAATATAAAGTATAAAAAAAAGCTAAAGCATGTGTAAAAGTATTCTGGTCGTAGGTATTTGATTTTAAAACATCTCCAACTTTAAATTTACAATCCTTATAATATTTTCTGGCAGATTTAATCATAGCTTCAGATTTATCAAGTCCTTCAATTTTTTTACCATCTTCTTTGTAATGTGAAACAAAATGCCCCGTTCCGCAACCAATATCCAATATATTACTATTTTTATCTATTTTGGCAATTCTTTCAATATTAGTTACTTGATGAGCGTACTTTTTATCATCATAAAATAAATCATCATAGATAGAACAATAGAAATCATCATATAATGTATTATTAGTTTTCATAACAAATTTTTTGCTTTGTGTAAAAGCTTCTACTTCTTTACGGTTTCTATTTACTATTGTAGTGCAGAATAATATAATAATAATAATTAATGTAGCTTTACACCAAACGGATGTTTTGTTAAAAAAATTAATAAATTGTTTAAAGTTTCTTGTAATGTTTCGAAACATCTTATATGTATTAATGGTATTTTTTTTATATGAAATCTAATATAATGAATGATAATGAAATTAATGACAAAAGATTAGAGAAAGATTTTCGATCAATATCCTTTTCAGGATACAAAAAATCAGCAGCTAAAAAAGAATTACTAAATTACTTGTTTGCGAACAAAATAGAAGAAAGTGTATATTGGAGTGTCGAATTAATATGTGCAGGACATTATGTTCTTTTATGGGATACAATATTTTTATTTATAAGTAAATTTATAAATTTAGGAAACCCACGATTACCATTGTATATTGAAATAAGACTTAATGATTTTAAAAATATTTTAAATAGTGGATATTCAGATAATGAATTAAAATTAAGAAATAATGATAAAATAAGAAAATTATTTGCGGAGGTGATATGTGTATTATGTTTATCAAAAAAGAAAAATAGTTTTGATTCTCCAAAAATAAAAGATAAAGAATATCATAGTGTAAATTTAACACATAAATTGAAAGCACCAACGGTTGATTATGCTAATAAAATATTCAGGAAAGATGATCCTAAAGAGCTTTTTATATCTATAAATGAATTGGCTTGGAATATAGATAAGAAAAATAAGAACAGTTCTGAAGCATATTATTGGGTGGAATGGATATTGGGGTTTGAAAGTATATGTAAAAAAAATAAACAAATTAAAACACAAGGAAGTAGAAGAGAAGCACCTGTAGAAAGTAAATATCAAAATGATATTATATGGATAATATGGGATGTAATATTTCAAGAATCAAAAAAACATCCTGAAGGAATACAAAAAATAATAGAAGCTTTACTCAATTTATTTAGCGTAAGATATTCACCTGGTTCTAAAAAAAGACGGAAAACAATGATATATTTTGCTATATCATTATTAACAGAACCATTTGATGCTAATATACCATTATACAAAGACGGAAAAACGATATCTAAGGTTACGGGTAAAATTAATAATATATACAAACAAATAAAGAAAAATGAAGTAAAACCTTTGACAGATTATTTATTTAAAAATACATGGAATGGTGGTAATTTAGAAAAAACAATAGATAAATTAAATAGAATGGATGCGATAACAAATATGATCCCACGAAACAAGTAAATATTTTCTTTGTTTAATGTATAAAATGCCAGTTAATCCTAGCAATAAACGTTTAAGAGCAGCTAAAGCAACCGCAAATGACAAGATTATATACAACGGTGTAGAATATGGTGCCGGAGCCAAGGCAGGTAATCCAAATAGAATCGGTGTTCGTTTGTTTAACTTTAGACTTTTTCCAAGATCGGGGGATAAAGGAAACAACTGTGGTTGTACTTTAACTCAATTTAAAAACCCTAACCGTCAATCTGGACAATAATTTAGGAACAACATTATAAATTTTATTTAATATTTATAATGTATATAATGGCACGTAGAAGTCGCGCACGTAGAACTCGTAGAAGAACCTTGTCTGGCGGAAAAAGAAAACGCAGACGTAGTAGAAAAAGAAGAAAATCTCGTAAAAAGAGAAGAAGCAGAAGAAGACGCTAAGCATCTAAATCTTATTTTTAATTAATAATATTTAGAATTTATATATGAAAAAAAGATTTCAGAAATATAAACACAACATTACACCTAGAGCAAGTAAAAAACGTTCAGGAGTCCAGAAACTTAGTACCGATAAACAAAAATTAATTGCTTCATTAAAAGCGCGTAATCCATACACTAAGAATTATAGTCCTAATTTAGCTCCACATTCAAAACCACATCGTATATTACCAACCATAGATACAAGTAAACAATATATGCCTTATGTTCCGGGACCACGCACACCTGGAGCAAAACAAGAAGGTTTCTTTACTAAAAAAATGACTAAGATTAAGGGTCCATCTACACCTAAAGGTCCAAAACCAAAAATACCAGGACCACGAACACCTACTGGTCCAAAACCAAAATCAGCATTTGGAGGTAAATCAAGAAGAAAACGTAGAAGAAAGAAAAAGAAAACAAGAAGAAGAAAGAAAAAGAAAACAAGAAGAAGAAGGAAAAAGAATATGCGTGGTTGTTCTAAGAAAAGAAGACGCCGATAATTTAGTAAAAATTTATGTCATAAATATAAATTTTTAACCGTGTAGTAATATATATGTCAAACAGTGGTGTAGAAAATACCGTACCTATATTACAAACAGCAACTCCTTTAGCAACAGCCGCGGACAAACCAAATATATTAAGAGTTGATCCGCCAAGTTCTTATTGGTTTTGGATTAAAACTTTATTTTTAATATTGATGATTGTTGTATTAGGGTTAAATGTATATTATTATATGACAGAAGGAGTTACATTATTTGCGAAAATGATGGGACAGGGTGTTGAGAATACGGAAGAAGAAACAAAAAGAGGAGCCGAAGCAATAGAAAAAGTTTTACTTGAACCAGAGGAAAGTAAAAATATCAATAAAAAAGAAGATACAATTGAAAGTAAAAAAGAAACAATTTCAAAATTAAGACAACGTATTCATAAAGGTAAAGATAGCAAAAAAGATAAAAAAGAAGATAAAAAAGATAAAAAAGAAGAAGAAAAAATACCAAAATCAGTTCCAAGTCCAGATTTATCATCACATGATGATTTAAATCATCAAAAAAAACAATACTGTTATGTAGGTAATTTGGGAGGAAAAAGACATTGTGCTGAAATAGAACAAAGTGATAAATGTATTAGTGGAGATATTTTCCCAAGTGAATCAAAATGTGTAAATCCAAATTTAAGAAAGTAATTTTAATACATTATATTTAATTATTAATTATAATGTATTTATTCTACATTTTTACCACCAAAATACCATCGTAAAGAGAAGTATGGTGGGAATACGTTCATTGATTTATCTGATGTTAAATCAGGTCCACCTTTAACAAGGTCTTGAATTTGTGCACTAGATAATGCGCTGTTAAAATATCTTAAATTAGACATCATACCATCAAAACCGTTGTTAGCACTTACAAAAACATCACCATAATTTTGTTTTACTGGACCACTAAATACGTGTCTTACTACAATAGAACCATTAACAAATACATCAAGATTTAAGTTATTCACTCTAATAACAACATTAATCCATTTATTAAGAGGGATATTTGGAACCTTAATTTCTTCTAAAACGTTGTTAAATGTATTCATAACAACAATTAATTCGTTTTTGTCTTCACCAATGAATAAACCTGGAGAATTATTAGGGAAAGCCATGTCTTTAGTTTGAATTTCTTTACCACCTTCTGCTCTCCATGGTTTGCTTTGTGTTCCAAATTTACCTGTTCCTTTGTGGAATATATGTTTACGTTGTCCGGATTTATATACTAAATTTTCAATATATAACCAAACCGAGTAGGTAAATGTAATACCTTCTCTTTCGTTTTTCGATTTTAACACTGGTATAGCATCTCTATGTCTAGGATCTTGTATAATTCTTAAAAACTTTTTACCCGATTTCATACCTTTCATCAAAATAGGGTTAGGATTAGGTGCCATAAACCATGACAATAATTGTGTTCCTGTTCTCATGGCAAATACAAAAATCAATACAGCCAAAATTAAAAATGTAACCTTAGCTACTAAAGAATTTGAATAAAGAAAGTCGGTTGCACCCGAAACATATTTATTATTTTTAAATTTTCCTAAACCTGCACTTAAACCACCTTGTATATTTCCAGCAGCACTTCCTAAATCAGCGGCGATACCGCCAGACTGCCCATAACTATTTCCAAAACTTGAATATGACATTATCTGTATATATTATGTATATAGATAATTTACAATGAAAATGAATTGACTTCGTTATTATCTTTAAAGAATGCCAATTTGACTTTGTATCTGTTTGCTGCTTCGCCACCCCAACTATCACTGAAACCTTCTCTGTAGATTTCATAAGCTTCTCTTGGATTGACTGATCTAGCATAGTATCTTAATTTAGATGTGAAACCTGAGAAACCACCTTCAGGACACAATTGTAATGGAGCAGTAGGATCCATTTTTGCTACACCACCAAGCATACATGTTTTGACTAATTTACCATCAATGTATACATCAAGAGTTCTGTTTTGGGTTGTCATTAAGATATGAACCCATTTTTGTAAAGGAATGTTTTTGACACCACAACTAGCTTCGTTTGAAGAAGATGCTTCCGAACCACTGTAAGTGGATAATAAAATTTCTAAATCATTTGTTGTAGCTGCTAAAGAAACTTGAGGACATACTTCATTCTTTACATTTGTTCTACGCAAAATCATTTTTCTTTTACCATATGAATAGTTCCAGTTATTTACATAACACCAAATGGAAAAGGTGAAATCAAGTGTTCCTGCTCCCCCTGGCAGTTTTTCTGGTGCTATTACCTGTGCTACTCGTGCGTTATGCATTCCTACTAAATCAGCAACACTTGTATCTCTAAAAAAGTAGTAATATGTTAAGTACAAGACAAGAACAACAATTACCCATAACAATACTGTTTTTAATTCCATAATATAATATACATTTAGAAATTTATCTAAATAACTGGTGGATTATTGTTCTTTAAATAATTATAATTTGTTTTTATTCTTGTTTTGGATATATGTGAAGCAAAATATACAACATTACATATTCCCCCTTTTATACCTTCAGTATCACCAACTACTACCGTATCTGTTGACATAAAAGGAATTAAACCAGGTTGTGAATATACTAATTCACCGTCCATAAAAACGTCTAAAATACCTGCGTCATAATTTATTACTAAATTGATCCATTTTTGTAATTTTATATTTTCTATATAGTGTTTTTTATGTATAACACCGTGCGTTTCATCTCTTACTCTTGTAGATATTATTATGTGATTCTCATGAGGATTATATGATATTTTTGGTTTATTACTAAAATTTAATAAATTTCTGTCTTGTTTTTTATAGTGATTCGGTGGTGTACTATTTATATAAACCCAACATGAAATACCATAGTCATAACTAAAATCATTAAGGGGTAATACACCATTTTTCCTTAATTTTTCATAATCACCTATCATTCTTTTTTTGTCTAATTTTGAAGGTTGATTTTGTAAAATAACTGATACAGGAACTCCGTCTTCTTTTTCATATTTTTTATTTATTATTTCTAATTGTGCTTTTAAATCTACTATCTCTTGTTGTTTTTCGAATATTTTTTCACTATGAACTTTGACGCTATTTGTTATCTTTTCTATTATCTTTTCTTCTTTAATATCGTATTTCAATATTAACGCTTTTAATTCCTCTTCTTTCCCATCTAAGTATAATTTATTTTTCATTACCTGCGACCAAAAATAATATGTTTCGATCGATGGATGTATATTTTTCAAATTTGCTATTTCACTTTCCACTTGATCTATTGAATCTTGAACAGCATTAGTTTCATAAGTCCAACTACCCGTCTTTTGATGATTTACACTCAAATATAGTTTCCTTTTTATTATTGGCATTAATACCCATAACAATATTACAGCCATTTCAAATCCTAAAATGTAATATGCTATTTTTGGTGTGTGTTCTACTTCTTTGTAAATATAATTCACAAAATCAACTAACGAACAAGGTATTAAAAATATAAAATTATATATCAACTGTAAAAATCTATTTTGAGCCAAATATCTGTAAACATTCATAGTTTTAAAAGCCATGTGCATTATACTCAATAATACTATTGCTCCTATTACCATTGATACTTGTGTAGCCGCATATCCTCCGTCTTTACCCGATGAAAACACATACCAAGCACCTAAACCCAATACTCCCAAAATAACAATCATACAAACAACCGCATATAAATACATATTCGTTCTTCTAAATAACCAAGCCGTTTGTTCTGAAAAATCTTTATACTTTGGAAATTTATTACTATCGGCGCTTGTATCTTTCATTGACCTATTAAATACCATAAAAACATATACTGCTGAAAGTGCCAATAAGATAATCAATACTGGTGTTATAACTTTACCATAGACCCCTATTGTTTCAGGTGTTCCATAAGCAAAAAATAAACTTGACGTAATCACCATTATAAATGATATTAAACAAACTATAGTCGTCAATTTATTTTTACTACCCCAAGCATCTCCAAATAAATAAATTATTCCTCCTATTATTTTTTTTAATATAAATATTATTGGTCTGAATACAAGATAAAATACTTGTGCTATTTTTTTCATTATTGTTTTTAATATGTCTGTTATATTCTGACCCCCTTGTACGCCACTTATTAACAATGGTAAAAATAAATAAATTATATATAATACTAATAGGACTAATGGTGCATATATTAATACAGATGTGAATGGAATTACGACGTTTTTTACATCAAAATAATCTGCTTGTATATTATTAAAATCCATATCTATTTATATTTAATTTATATAAAATTATTGTAGTTTATGAGCTACTGTTTTATTTTTGTGACAACCAACACATTTTGCGGTTAAATTTGTTACATGGTTCGAACCACCAAATTGTAAATCAATCTTATGGTCCACTTCAAATGTATGTGTTAATTGATTACCACAATCAGAACATTTCCAATTTTGTTGCGAAGCAACATATTTCTTTTTAGTTTCGCTTACACTTCTTTTTGAATTTCCTAAACCTGAACCCATCATTCTTGAAAGTTGCGGCGATTGAAAATTCATTGTTTGTTGAACTGGTTGAACCATACTATTTATTTTTTGATTCGCATTTGTAAAATCTAAAAACGGTGTTAATAAATCTGTTGTTTCTCTATCTACAGGTAAATATTTAACTATATCTGATGCATGACCCACCATACCTTTCGCTTCGGTTGGATGTTTTTTTATAAAAATATATAATGATAATCCTATCATTCCGTATGTAATCATTTTATAATATTTCCTACCGGATATTAACCATTTTGTATATTTTCCGTCATAATATGTATCTGCCATTAAAAATACTGTTATTAAAAATATCCACTTATCAATTCCCATATATATTTAATTTATATTTTTACGTGTTTTATTTTT
>CEVW01132963.1_pt1 | contig 13225 bp, 15 predicted proteins | sample 427061 | NCBI WGS metagenome assembly CEVW01 (sample SAMEA2623774, study PRJEB7988) | marine metagenome | biome: marine biome (ENVO:00000447); feature: surface water layer (ENVO:00002042); material: "saline water (ENVO:00002010), including plankton (ENVO:xxxxxxxx)" | depth 5 m
GTTATCATTATCGGATAATTCATTAGTAATTGAACTACGAGAAGAACATTCACTAGTTCCTGACATATCCGATGTTTCAGAATGTTTAGTTAATTCCATATTTTCATTATTATGAGTAGAAAGATTATGTTCTGTTAAAGATGTATCAATTGAATTCTCTGTATTAGTGTCATGTATAAATAATTCATTAATATCATTATCCATAGATTGAATACTTAATTCACTTATTAAAGATATATTATTTTGTATATTTAATTTCTCTTTATAATTTCGTGAATCATTTATATTATATAAATAATCTTCTATATTACCTAATATTTTGAATTTTGTATCTTTAAATTCTTGATAATAGTCAGACTGATGTACCATACTTAATTCATCTTCTATATTTACTTTAAACTTTTGTTTTAATCCAATAAAACTTCCATAAAATTCTATTCCATGAATAAAATAATAATTATGTAGTAATTGACTAGATAAATAATTAAAGAATCCATCTACATATGCTGAATTATTGCTTTGATATATTTTAGTATCATTATTTTTACCAAATGTAGGAATAGTAATATCCTCTTCTTTATATTTACCCATCATATATTTAATAGGATCCAATATAGGTGAATATTTAAAAAAAATATCTACTACTTTAGTTTCATTATTACGAATATTATATACAGTAGCATTATACACACAGTCATTTTCTTTAGCAACTAAACTTTTCAACATAAATTTATGATTTAATTGAATTTTATTTGAATTGGAGGGTGATAATTCAAATAATTCATCATAAATTGGATTATAATTTTGTGGATATTTCATACCAGTCCATTCCATATTTTTAAATTGGTTAAAAAGTTCTTGCGTACATGGTTTCTGATATTCTAAGATTGCTGTCATATTTAAAATTAGATATTTAAATTGTAATATATAAACTTATTACTTGCGTTTTAACTATTATTTTTTTCCTTTATATTATACTAATGACGTTAGAACTTAAGAAATTTGATATGCGTTCTATTAGTTTTAAACCTAATGAAAATAAAGGTCCAGTAGTTGTTCTAATTGGTCGGCGTGATACTGGTAAAAGTTTTTTAGTAAAAGATTTATTATTTAATCATCAAGATATACCTATAGGAACAGTTATTTCCGGAACAGAAAGTGGTAATAATTTTTATTCAGAACATGTTCCTAAACTTTTTATACATGATGAATACAATACTGCTATTATTGAAAATATTTTAAAAAGACAAAAACAAGTTTTAAAAGAAGTAAACAAAGAGCAACAACACTATGGTCGTTCAACTATAGATCCTCGTGCATTTGTTATATTAGATGATTGTTTATTTGATGCTTCTTGGACTAAAGATAAAATCATGCGTCTTTTATTTATGAATGGTCGTCATTGGAAAATTATGCTTGTCATTACTATGCAATATCCTCTAGGTATTCCGCCTAATTTGCGTACAAATATAGATTATGTGTTTATTTTGCGAGAACCTTATATTACAAATCGTAAACGTATTTATGAAAATTATGCGGGAATGTTTCCTACATTTGAATCATTTTGTCAGGTGATGGACCAATGTACTGAAAATTTTGAATGTTTAGTTATTAATAATAATGCAAAATCGAATAAATTAACGGACCAGATATTTTGGTATAAAGCACTACCACGAGCAAATTTTAAATTAGGTGCTAAAGAATTTTGGGATATTTCTAAAGATTTAAATTCTGATGATGAAGATGAAGCATATGACCCAAATAAATCCCGTAAAGCTTCGGGACCTAAAATAAATGTAAAAAAATCTAGTGGTTGGTAATTTATATAACAATTAAACACAATTATTCAAATAATATTTAATACCCATTTCATCGGGATCATAGTTAAACTTTGGTGGAGGTGCAGTAATGGAACCCGGTGGCACAATCCAAACATACCGTTCTGGTTTTACATAACCCATAAGTTCTGCGCCAATGTTTTCATCCCAGTGTTCGGTTTTTTCAAATTCTCTCAATGTAGAATCTTTATCACCGATTTTAAAAGAAATATCGTCGGGTAAACACAACGCTACCGCATATGGTTCATGTTTTTGGACCAATAGAAACACGTCATCTTGACGTATATCCTCAGCAAGATTTTTTAGTGTATTTCCGGCACCTCGAGCATTTTTAACGGTAAATGTATTCGTTTCACCGTTTTTTTTGGTAAACATTCGTGTACACGCCTTAATCTCCACTTGATGACATTGAAATGTTCGAATATCACCGCCCGTATCGGAATCATCGGCGATCCACGTAGCAGGTTCATCTGGTAACGACGCACATGCAATAGAACGTTCTACAATCATTGCTTGAAAGAAGCGAAACATATTGGATGACAAATGAGATACTCCTTGAATTCGTGTAAAGCATGTATTCCAATCCCATTTTTGCAGAAGATGAACTAGTTCTTGTAATTTTGAATAAGTTAAGAGTATTTGTTGTCGCGATGTTTCAATCTCTTGAATACGCATAATTTCTATTTCTTGTTTTCTAGCACGTTCTTGTAAAATTGTCAGATTCTTGAGGTCACGTTGTTGTTTCTTTATTTCTTGCTCTGCTTTTTTTTCTAGTTCTTTTTCTAGTTTTTCTTTTTGTCGCTCATCTCGTTCCTGTTTTTTTCGTGCTTTTTCTGCTTTATCTGCTGCAATTTCTTCCGCCGAACGGTTTGGTTTACGTTTGGATGACATTGTTGGGTGATATTGTCATGGTAAATTATTAAATAAGTTTCAATTCGTGTAAGATAAAATATACGAATTGAGAAAATTTAGTTTCCTACTTTACGCATGGCAGAACGGTGCGCTTTTTTGAAAGAATAACCATTTTTCATCATTTTTCTCATGTGTTTCATGTGACGCTTGGTGTGGTGTTTGGCGTGTTTACGCATGGTGCTAGCTTTAACTTTGTGAGGTTTAGCGTGGTGCTTGCGGGTTTTGTGGTGACGCATTTATATATATGTAAGAAAAAATATTATGTGAAAGATTTTAATATTACAAGTTTTTGTTTTTCATCTAAGTCATGATATTTTAGTCCAAATATATTTAGACTTATCGGGTCATACAAACGCGATCTTGCATCATCCTCGTTCCATGTCGTCGGTTGTTCTTCCTCCGCTTGTGCTGCTGCTTGTGTTGCTAGTATTGCTTGTCTCCGACGCATGCGTTGTCCCGGTCCACCACCTTTTTTAGTTTTATTTAAAAAAGATTTACATTTTTGTAATGCTCGTCGTGTAGATTTATATTTTTTTAGAGTACTTTGGTGCCTCTTTACAGAGTATCTTTTTACCATTTTTTTACATTTTCGTGTTTCATTTTGATTTAATTTTGCTTTCATTTTATCTTTATTTTTTTTTAAATCATATTTATGATTTAAAATAGCCTTTCTGTCTGATTCTGGAAGAGTAAAAATATATTTTTTATATTTACTATAAGGTTTCATCAATTTTTTAAATTTTGTGTGATCCTCTGGACCTAACCCTTCGTATCTATCATAAGGATTGTTATACATTCTAATATACCATAATATCCATTGCTTATCACTTAATTTCTTCATATACAATAGTATGATATAATTAAATGACCGTTGTTTTTTCTGCCACACATTTTAGTTTTTGAATTTCCTCGCTATTATCTTTATTTTTGCTTAAATAGTCTACATTACACACGTGGACTTCGGGAAATCGATGCACTATACAAAAGTCTTTTTTACACTCACACGTAAAACGCATCAAATGTAGTTTGGTTTTGCAACCAGGATGTTCGCATGTTTTTTTAGGCATATTCTTTATAATTAGATTATTTCAAATAAAAAATTTTCAATTTATGCATAACTAATAATTTTATTATGAAGATAATCATCAAAAGGCAATTGAGATTTTAAAATATTTAAAGTTAATACAAGTTTAATTTTATTATATTTAATTTCTCTATTTTTATATTCTTCAAATAGTTGATATAATGTATTTGCAGGAGACCAATTACATAATATAGTATCACAACAAGGACATTCTTTATGATAATTTAATATATTTAATATCTTATTGTATTTATGATACATGTTTACATGTCGAGTTATATAACATTTACCATTTACAAGTAATTTGGGTGATTTAAATGGATAATCAGGATATATATTAAACTGAATATCATTATTATCCGATGTAATATTTATTTCTATGTATCGTTTATTTGGATGGTATAATACACAATTATAAGTTATTGAACTAAAATCCCTACATAGTTCTTTATTAATTCGTGCTATACTAGAATTATTTAACATATATAATACTTATAATGTTAAATATATCTAAATTATATTTATTGATAATTAAATTTCTATGCTATTAACAATTTGTTCGAAATAATGTTTGTTAGCTGTTATTTTTTCTTTTGTACCATTTAATTCTACATAATATTTGTATTTTTCCAATGATGTTGTTTTTGTATCTGGAATTTTTTTTATACAGTCTATAATATCTTGTTTTTTATTCCATAATTTACAAGATATATTATAAATATGTCTATTATTTTCAATCGCTATTTCTGGCATCATCCAAGACATAATTTCTAATAAATATTCTTCTGTTAATTGTTCTTCTTTATACCCTTTATTTGATATCCAAATATTGTATAAAGTAGTAATTTCATCTATTTCTAATTCATCGTCTATATCATCTGCAACAGTTATAGTTTGGGTCCAAAAGTTTTGAAAAGTATTCCATGTTATAGGAGCATTTGTTTGAATACCGATACATATTTCAGTATCCATTTTCAAAATATTCATAGTAGATAAAATATTTTTAAAGTTTGTTTGAGAACTAATACAAGGTAATTTATATTTTTTAAGAAATACACGCCATAAGAAATATATATCTTTATAACTTAAACTTTGTGTACTGCTAGTATCGCGAACAAATAATTCATCTATAAATTTTTGAATAATACTATTAGGTGTATATGTAGATAATAGATAAGTTTGGTCTGTATATATTTTATCATTACATGTATTTAAAAAATGATCGGAAGATTTATATCTACTAGAGTAATAATAAGATATAGCAATAATATTTATAATATTATCACGAATATAACTAGAATGTTCCTCATTAAATTGTATATTAGGAAATAATCTACAGTCGCTATAATTATGATCGTAATATTTATATTTAAAAGTTTCCGTAATGCTTTTACCAATATATTTATAAATATTGTCTGACAATGTTTTAATGAATCGTTTATAAGAATTGTCTATAATATGAATAAGATGAGTATCTTTTTTTAATAAATTATCCCCAATAATAGTTAAAAAATATTTAAAATGGTGTTTATTTTGGAATATATTAGGGTAACATGAACTTAAGGTAGTTTGTATAGTTGTTGTATCAGGTATACAACAATTAAAATGTGTATCTTTTATTTGTTTAAGTATAATATTTTTAATTTTATATTTCCATTGTCTCATGTAGAAGGGTTGTTTACTTAGGTCAATATGTATTTTATTATGTATATCATCTTCTGATACAACAGTATAATTATTATTAATATATTGTATAAAAAATTCAGTACTAGAAATATAATAATATTCATTATGTTGAAAAAAATATTGGACGAATAAAGTTGTTTGTTTTAATTGTTCGTCTTTTTTAGCAGTTCGTTTTACATAATCCATTTCCATATTACTTAAATAATCAGGTATATGCTCTAAATATTGATGTAATTTTTGAAGAATGTATGGATTATCTTTATATTTTTGTTTCATAAGTTGTATAATACTTCCATATGATTCCATATAAATAATTATAGTATATTTTTTTAAATCTATACTTAATACAATGAATACACGCAATTTTATGGAAGATTTACCTTTTCTATCCTATTATCAATCCGCTTTACGAAATATTATAGTATTTACAACTTTATCGATAGCATTTCTACGTCAAGGAATGATATATAATAAAAAAAATAAGATTTATAATATATTTTATATAGTATTAAGTTTTATACTATTAACAATAGCTGTAAAATTAATTTGGATATTGTTTAAAGATACTAAAATTTATGGTTCAGATAATAAACGTTCTAATGAAGTACATATGTATTTATACATACTTTATATTCTATTTGGTATACTTTGTATATTTAACATATTTATCATTTATCGAATATACTTAATACTTATTAATTAACATTTATGCAATTTACGCATTGTTTTTGCTATATGTCTTATTTTTTTATAACTATATGTTTTTGGTTTTAATTTTCGATATATAGATAATGCAGCACGAGATTGTGCTGCAGATAAACCTATACATTCAATTTTTCCGGTATATTTATTACAAATAGGATATTTTAATTCATTAGGTAATAAAAAACAACGTTTTCCATATTTCTTTAACATTGTTTTCCTTTGACGTTGTGTATGTGGTTTAATATTTCGCCATCTCAGTTTTTTGGTGCGTTTATTATTCATTTATATTAATAGTATAATAAATATTTAAAGCGTACATAACGGATTTTACATATATGAGTCATTCTAATAATGTATTAACTATTAAAACAGTTCAAATTGCTCCTTTTAGAACATTAATGACTGCATTAAAAGATATATTATTAGAAACAAATATAACATTTCAAGCAGATGGTATTCGAATTATAAATATGGATAAATCACATACTATTTTAGCACATTTACATTTAAAGGCAGAAAACTTTGAATTTTTTGAATGTAAAAAAGAAAAAATTATTATTGGTGCAAATATGTTTCATTTATTTAAATTAATTAATACAATTGATAATGATGATACTTTAACTATATACATTGAAAATAATGATTATAATGATGGAGTTGTGAATTATTTAGGATTAAAATTTGAAAATGGTGATATTAAACAATGTAAAACTCAAAAACTTCGATTAATTGAACCAGAATCAGATGAATTAGAAGTACCAGAAGTTACTTTTTCGTCTATTATTAATTTACCTTCCACGGATTTTCAAAAAATAATTCGTGATTTAACTTGTATTTCAGATAGAATTGAAATTAAATCAGTTTCAAATGAACTTATATTTAGATGCAAAGGTACTTTTGCACAAGCAGAAGTTCGTCGTGCAGAATCAGATGGTAGTACAGAATTTATTCAACAAGACTCACAAAAAATTATTCAAGGAGAATTTTCATTAAAAAATCTTGGATACTTTATTAAATGTACCAATCTATGTAACCAAATCGAAATGTATTTAGAAAATGACCTACCACTTGTTGTAAAATATGCAGTAGCATCTTTAGGTCATATTAAACTTTGCTTAGCACCTCTTCCTTCAATGCAGTAAATATATATTTATATATATATATAAATGGATATGAATATACCCAAAAAACCTATTATTATCATACAATTTTCGTGTGATCCTTATATTTTGTATAATAAAGAAGCTTTATTTGATAAAGAAATAGAAAGTAAGAGATTGAAAAGTGATTTAATTGCAAGACATAATGCTATTAAAATTATAAAACATGCACCTAAACTTGAAAGAATTAAAAAAACTATAAAACAAATTGAAAAAGATATGAGTAAAAATTTAAAACAAGAAGGTGTTTACGAGGATGTAATATTATCACCTCGTAAAAAAAGCATGTTAAGAGAAATGAGGTTGAGCAGTGATATGCGAAGTCATAAATCATCTGTAGATGTTAAACAGTTTTATCGAACCTTAAAAAATCCAAATACACAGTTTTATTATTTACCTATACATGCATCACATCCAAAAGATTTTGAAAATTTAAAACAAGACGAGTATTTTATAGAATTACCTGACAAAATGTATGTAGTTTCTTTAACACCTATGAACACAAAAGGTCTGTTTTTTAACGATGAAAACGAAAACAAACAATTTTTTGACTATCTTACAAGTTTATCAGGTTATACACGAATACAAACTCAACGCAATAAAACTATTTTGCCTATGATTATACATAAAAGTTTACGAATATGGAGTCCTGGTGATATAATGTTAAATCGTGAAATACAATCAGACCGTTATCATCAACCTCTTCTACGTCAAGGACGAAAACCTATAGAACGATTACCTAGAGCATTATATCGTACTACTATGAATAGTCAAATGGATAAATTATATAACGATATTGTAAAACACCAAGGTTTACGTAAAACTATACGGAAAAAAGGCGGTGCGATGTTACGGCGGCGACAGGGAACACAACCGAGTGGTGGAACAAATAAAGAAAAAATAAAACATTGGAAAAAACACACGACTAAAAAGTATTCCCACGCTAAAAACAAAACAGGATATAGATCAGATTGATCTGGTTTTATATCCTATATGTGGAATATTCCTTTAACCGATAAAGGAGGGTTAGCAAGTTTACGAACTGCCGATTGGTTTAAGTATAGTAAACCTATACCAGAGGGGAGTTGCGTTCAGGTGATGCTATTTTATTACCAGGTAAGCATGTAATTATGTTTGATAAATGGGCGGATAAAAAACGCGATACTTATTGGGGTTATCAAATGTGTAATAAAAAGGGGTGTCGTGGTTTTACTTATATGAAAATACCATTTCCGTATAGTAAAACACGGCGACCAGAAGCAACGTCTTTTATATTGTTACGACGTATATAATTATAAGTTATAAACTATTATAAATAAATTATAACATATATATGAATGATAACCTTAATATGGAATAGTTGTATTACACTAATGAATATTTATTGTATATTTAATGTATTTATTTTTATTTATTATACATTACATAAAAATATTATACATAAATTAATAATTTTCCCAAACCAACAATATACTTATATTGATAATAAACCTAAACCTAAATTCAGAGGAATATTACACGCTTATGTAAGCACTTTATTATTTATAAGTATAATATTTATATGCCATTACAATTTTATTTCAAATGATTTAATCATATTTTTAATTGGTAAATTCTGTATTTATTACGCCTCTGCATTTTATCATTTATATTCATTTAAAACGATTGATGATATGAAATGGGCTCATTATATTGATATAAGTATAATGCCATTATCTGGTTATGGAGTTGTTAATTATTTTTCAAATATATATGGATTAGGATTCTATAATGATATTTATTTAGTTACTTTGTTAATTCTATTTAATTTTGTTATTATGAGGGTTAGTAATTTATTTACATCGGTAATTAGAAACATATTGCTTGCTCTATATGGTGGATATGGTATTTATATTTCAGGAAAATCATGTCAATTTAATTATTTGTGGATAACTATGATTATTATATATATTATGGGATTTATTTTTGCAAGCATTATAGATAAATATAGATTATCAAACCCTCTAAAAGAACCAACCTTTTTATTTTACCATAAAAAAGGAACTTGGAATTTACATGAAGATATGCATGTACTTATTTTTATTGCTGATGTAATTAAATTCATATTAATTTTACAATATCATAATAAGATTTCAAATTGAAATAGTTTTTTACAACATTTATATATAACATGATGAAATATATTTACCTCCCAACACGAGTTCACAATTGCAAGTCCCCGATTAACGCAAAATGGACCTTATTTGATATAGAACAAAAAGTATACTCGTTTAACAGTTTTAAAATATATGTTTATGTAGACAACACCAACACCGTATTTATGAAACCATATCAACCGTATACGTCTCGTGAATTTGAAGAATTGTTTGGATTTGGTATAATGTGTCAGGGATACGATGAAAATAAAGTAATTCAAGTAATTGCACCAGATAACTATTACACAAATTTTAAATAGTAAAGAAAAATTAGTAAAGAAAAATTCACAAATTGATACTTTTTTATTTTAATGACTAAAAGTTATTAAAATAATGGATACTATGTTGAAGCGCACGCCAGGAATTTACTGCTGGACCGATGCTTCCAGAGCACAACATATATTTAAATTAGGAATGTCTAATGATATTTTGTCACGTCTAGAACAAGAGCGATGTGAGACTAGTAATACCGGAACCTTATTGTTTCACTTTATACTAGAATGCGAAGAAGGAAATGAAAAAGAGTTTGAAAAAATGGCAAAACAATGGCTCAAAGAAAAAAAGGCGAGATTATGCGACCATGGTTTTCAAGTAAACGCAAACAAAGAATGGTATTTATACGATAACATTCAAGAACTACTTGAATATTGCAAAACATTTTCCCACTACATTAAATCCTATTCTAATACCGATGAACTACCTACTTCATGGGAAATGTTACCAAAACGTATTAAAGAATGGAAATATTTTAACAACCTACCAGATGGTATTAAAAGTGCAGAGATTAAAGCAACCGATAAACGCGAACATATAACGGATATTGAATATAATACACGAAAAAAACATTTTATAGTCAACCGTATTACTTTGGAAAAGTTACTTACTCAACAAAACCAACACATGAATATATCAGAGTCAAATCGTTTTACTTTTATAAAAAATAAAGATCGTCTAAGTGGTATACTACAACAATATAAATTGGCGGATTTTATTCACGACCTAGAAACCAAACGACTCATAATCGTTCCTTGTTGTGGATGTTATCCTATATACCAACCCAATCAAATGGCACATATAGGGGGATGTATGCAAGAGTTAGATTGTAATGATTTATATTAACTCATAAAGTTTGAATTATAAGATATACTAATATACCTATAAATGTACCTATTACTAATAGTATAACTAACGTTCCTGCATAAAAATAACACTTATCCCAAAGTTTATTGTTGTTATTATTAACAATGTTTTTTTCCAAATCATTATTATCAATTATAATTTCTTCCATTTAACTATACACATATATAATTAGTTATTTTAATATATATTTTTTTTCATGCATAACCCGTGTTAAGTATGGTATTGTTTTACTATAAGGTCCATATGGTATATACGTATTTACATTATAACTTATATTTGCAATATCCTTAAATTTATCATCATGCATTCCCATTAAATGAGCAAATTCAAATAAAGGATATGGTTTAAAAATATTATTTATACACCCTAAACGAATAGATTCTTCATTGTGTGTTGATAATAATGTATCAAATTTATACTTACTTAATGTACGAATTCCTAGATTATAACTATTATCTGTTAATTTTTTATCTGTAAACAAATCTCCTTGATTTTTATCCGAAATAAAATATGTACCACGAACCAAATTAATACCTAAATGAAAATCTTGTAAATAAGATTGTTGTATATCATAAGTTAAAGTATCCAAGGCATCTTTACGATACATCTGATATGTTTTTATTATATAAGGATAATCTTTATTATGTCTACGTATTAAATAATTACTAATTTCTTGATACTGTTCGTTATACTTATTTTCTTCTGCATCAATAATGACTCTAATATTCTTCCATTTACTACATTCTATTAATGTATATAATAAATCTTTGTCAAAACCAAATGACGATATTTTAATAGAAATTTTATAACGATTATTTATATTATTAATTAAAGTTCTATATTCAGTAAATACATTCATTGGATTATCTACATCTTCTATAATATAATTAATAATAGGGGTATTATTATTATTAATGACTCTATTTGCAATAGGAATAACATTTTTAATAGAACTTCCTGCTATAAAACGTGAGAGATTCATAATTAAATGAAATATTATATATTTAAGTAAAATATCTAAAACATCTCTAAAACATCCACCGATTTATCCCCAAAATAAAGAAAAAAATGGGATTTGCTCAAAAAAGTCTTAAAAAAGGGGGATAAAATCGAAGATAAAATCGGAAATAGTAAAATAATTCATTATACGAATAATAATGAATCATTAAAAAAAATCGTTAAACTTACTTAAAATGCGGCACGCGAAAAAGCATACCCTTTCTTTTTTGTTATATTCATACTTGCACTATTATTAGACAAAGGAAATCCATGTCTTGAAGTTGCAATAATGATTTTTCCACTGTTTATAACAATAGATCTATTGCCTGCATTATCATAATTTCTAATGATAATACTACCAGGCATATAAACACCATCATTTAATTGTAATATAGTACTACTGTTACCATATTTTGTAATAAATGATTTACCGAAATTTACACTATAGTCCCATTTACTTACATCATTAGCAAATTTAACTATAATTTTATTGTTGTAAAATTGTTTAGTACTACCTTTGGTAAATGTGACGTTTGGTATTAATGGTGAAGTTTCGTCTCTTGTTATTATATTACTACTTGCAGTGCCTGTTGTTCCATCATTACCATCACCATCATAAATAATTGCATTAAATGATGCAATTTCACCTTCATTTACATTTCCAATAAATTCTTGATCGGTTATTGTTATAACTTTATTCGTATTAATATCAGTAGAAGTTATTGTTATTGCATCATTTATATTTACATATGAGTTTGATGGATATCCGCCAGTGGAATCTACTGAAACAACTATTTGAATAGTACCATTTTCTAAAGTAGGATCATTATCTATTGGTACTGTAACTGTTAAATTAGTATTAGTGTTATTATAATAATTAGTTACTACTCTTCCACCTACAGCGGTTACTGTACCTACGGTAAAAGGACTTGCGGATACATCATCTCTATACAATGTGCTTGCACTTTGTGTTCCTCTAGTTGCATTACCTGCGGTATCTGTAATTATTGCTGTAAAATATGCAACACCACCTTCTGATACATCATCCGTATATTCACTTGCGGTCATGTCAAATACTAATGTAGTATTTATTTCACTGGCCGAAATAGTATGTATTTCATGTAATTGTTGTTCAGTGTCCCAATTATCTTGAGTTATTAATACTTGTACTGTACCACCTATTAATGTACTATCATTATCTATAGGAATATTTATATAGATGTATTCAGTTTCATCATTGAATACTCCTGTTACTTGATTACTACCATCTGTTGTAACATCTCCAACAGTGAAATCAATTGGGTAGGTTGTATCTACAGTAACAGAAGTAGCATCGGTAACGTCAGTTACATTAGTACCCGCATTACCTGCCTCATCGGTAAATTCAACTGTAAATGCAATAGCACCATCTGTATCATCACTATCTACGGTATATACAGCGGTCCAAGTATCTCCGCTTGTATTTTCGTATGTTACAGTACCAGCAACACTGTCTTCACCAGACGT
>CEVW01024142.1_pt1 | contig 13204 bp, 3 predicted proteins | sample 427061 | NCBI WGS metagenome assembly CEVW01 (sample SAMEA2623774, study PRJEB7988) | marine metagenome | biome: marine biome (ENVO:00000447); feature: surface water layer (ENVO:00002042); material: "saline water (ENVO:00002010), including plankton (ENVO:xxxxxxxx)" | depth 5 m
TTTACGTTTTCGTTTCTTTCTTCTCGTTTTTTTTCTACCACCAATTTCTTGATGACGACCACCACCACCATCATCATCTTCTTCTTCCTCATCATAGTCATTATCTTCATCATCTCTTCTTCCCGCAAAATATCTTATAATTTCTCTTCTTCTTTCTTCTCCCATAACAACAGGTATTAACAATGCACCAAATAAAGTCCAAAATAATGTATTTTGATGTGGTCCCTGGAGAAACCATCTCAATTCACTTCCGGCACTATCAACTCCACAAGTTGACAACCAACATACAAACATAAAGACATAAATAATGTAAAAAATATTACGATACTGAGGTTCATATCGTAAGTCTGGTTCTCTTCTATTCCTATTCCTATTCCTATTCCTATTCCTATTCCCAAACTGCTCGTTTGCTGGCCTGTCATTTAAAATCCTCACCAACCCCCGTCTCATCCACGGCAGAGACCACCAGGTCTCGTAATATGTACTCATCAATGCAAAACGAGGAGCACCAGCAACTTCTTCAGGTAAATTAGGATCGCCAAAATAATCATCATCATCACCGTAGACAGTTCGGTGGGCATCACGATTTATCCTCCTTCCTCCTCCTTCTTTTTTTTGTTCTTCTAGAGCCCATTTTTTTAATATTTCAAATATTTTTATTTTTTCCTGTTTTCTTTCAAAATTTTTAAATTTTGCTTTTAATACTTTAACTTTATTTTTTTTTAAATATTTTAGAATTTTTTGTGATTGATTATAATATTCCTTATCCGGTTTTATTCCTTCTAATACTTCTATTGTTTTTTTTTTCACCGATTTAAACATATATATATAATTCAAATATAATTAATTATATATATTCATTTATTTTCTTCTTCTCCTTCTAGTTCTTCTCTTTCTTTTTTTATTTGATTTTCTACGTTTGCGACGTGATTTCCTTCTACGCGTTCTTCGTCTTTTTCTTCCTCCTTTCCATTTTGCTTTTAATCCTAATTCTGTTTCAATCCAATGTTTTAACGCTGCTTCATTTCTACTTCCTTGATAATCTTTTGGCTTACCATTTTTTACCAAACGTATAGTAGGATATCCTCTTACTCCTTCACATCCTTTTTTACCTTCATATTGCCCTTCTTCCAATGCTGCTATCATTGCATTTTTTGGTGACTCTTTATTATTATATTTATCCATCAATCTATTCCACGTAGGTTTTAATGCTTTGCAATGACCACACCACGGCGCCATTAGTGCTAATATTGTTATACTATTATCTACATTTGCTACATATATTCCTTCATCATATTTATCTTTAATTTTATTTGATTTAATTTTTGGCATATATATAATATCTAGAAATTTATTTGTTATATAATATATATATGAACATTAAGATTACAATAATTATTATAGGATTTATAGCAGGAATTATATTTTGTATGACATATAATAACAAAGATCTATATGAAGGATTCTCCAATATTGAAAACGAAAATTGTCCTAATATATTATTAAGAGAAGGTGAAAAAATAAAATTATTGAACACAAAACAACCTAGAATACCTGGAATTAATCCTATTGAATTTAACAATTTAGATGAATATGCTGAATATTATGAATTTCAAAAGAAAAATAATATTAACTGTCCTGTTTTATATTTTCAAGAGACGTATGACACACAAGATAAAAAAGGTTGGAGATTATTAATGAATCCATTTGACCCACAAGGTGGAATGTCTAGTCATCCAAAAGACAATACTGCACCTCCAAAAGTTCAATTAACTGATGCCAACGACGATAGACCTCCATATAACCAAAATCAATATGCTTCGTTTGATCCACAAGACCAATATATTGGTGTAAAAACTCCTTTAGACGAAAAAGAATTTCCCGAAGACCCTATGTCTCCGGATTGGAAAGGACACGAATATACACATAATACTCTTATGAGTGGTAAATTTAAAGATAGAACCAGAGATCCAAACGCGGAAGATAGATTTGCTGTTAAATAATTAAATATTAAATATTATTTATTTAATTATTGAGATGGTGCTCCTCCTGTTACTCCTGGTGCTTTACCAAAAAATTTAATACATTCCATAATTTTTCCTGCTTCTGCTAAAGAATATGCTCCTCTACGCTGTGCTACTTGTAAAAATCCTGCCATTACATTCAATGCATCATTTTCGTTATTAACTGGAACTGTTAACAAAGTTGCTTGTTGTTGTTGATCACTACTGGCTGCATTTGCCGCTGCTTGTTGAGCGTCTGATACTTGTTGTTGTGGTGGTGAAGATACGACTTCGTTTTCTGCTACTGCTGACATTATAACTTATATTTTAAAATATTTTTTAAGTTATTTTTATTTTAAAATATTAATATTTTGATTTATTTAATTATTTTCTAATGCTTCAATTCTTGTTATTAGTGTTTGTATAAGGGTTTCTTGAGATGCAACCTTTGCTTCCAATTCAATAACCTTTTTATCTAATTCCTGTGTAGCACTAAAATTCAAGGTAAATAATTTTTGTTTATCCAATGTGTGAAAATCATCTACTTCTTTTCCATAACAGAAAACATTATTCCACTGTTCTTTAAATGTAAAAGAATTATCAGCATTTCCTACAACTTCTTTCATAACTTCATTATCACTTACATCATTACTAACATAAAATCTATATTTAACACCACTACAATCAGTTAAATCGGTATGAAGTGTAGTATCGTTCCAACTTATATCAGTCAAATTTCTCATTTCGTTTGGAATTATGTTATGTTTTACGGCAACCGCCATTGATAATTGTTCTTTCACTTCTTGTGCGATAAAACCAATTGTTTTTTCCGTTCCTCTATTTACTTTGTCCTTGTATTCATAATAACGACAAGGTATTTTTCTCACCATTTCTAGAGCTAAATTATCAGGCACATCTACAATATTTTCTTTTATTCTCATGTCACTCGTGACCATAATTTCACCCCCACACCATATACCTGTACTAGTTTTAAGACACGCTTGCATTTGATTTGTATGATTTGAATAAAAGTATGAATTCCCGGCATATATAGTGGCTGTGTTGCTTTGTACTCCTGACCCTGTTCCACTGTTTACAATTTCTAAAGCATAATCTGGACTCGTCGTTCCAATTCCTACATTTCCTCCATTAAAATAACTATCACCACCTGTATGTAAGAGAATTTTATTTTGTGTTTCGCTACTGGAATTATTATCACTTCCCCACATTTGTAAATAAGCATTACCAGTTCCTCCAGAACCAGACGAAGCCATATTTATTCTCCTATGGTCTGCGTTTGTTTCTAAACATATACCGTCGTAATTTGTTCCTGATGATGCCCTTACTGTTAATTTTTGATGAGGACTCGTCGTTCCAATTCCTACATTTCCTGAATTATAATGAATATCGTCACTGTTTGTAGTCCATTGCGATGAACCACCACCTACAGTTCCTTCACCTATTGCTGTGATTTTTAATAATGGTGCTCTAAAATATCCAGAAGAGCCACCATCTAGCGATGCATCATCATGTCTTAATGCATGTATTTTAACCGCATAACCAACATATGTTCTAATATCCACTTGCAAATCTCTATTCGTATCCCAACTCGATAATTTCCCATTTGTTATACTTTCAGTATGTGAACTATTTATATCCAAGATAAATTTATTGCTTACAACAGCTTCTGGATATCCACCTGTAAACTCGTCTCTAAAACAATATTCTTGTCCTTCCACATATGAACTCCCTATTTTTAATTTTGTAGCAAATAAAGGTTCAAAACTACCACTACCCGTACCTTTAAACGCATAAAATAATTCAAATATTACCTGTTTTGTTCCGGTAGGGGGTTTATACGATATACCAGAGCCTGTTATTTTAGTCCATGTAGCAGAAGTATTAAAAGGACCAAGTACATTTTCAAATGTATATGAAGCACTTTCGCCTTGAATTACTCTACCATCACACACACCAGATAATGTTTCCAATGTTTGTGCTTGTTTTGTTGTTGAACCACTGGTACCGCCACTTGTTGTTGTCTTATCTCCAAATACGTCTATTTTAATACGAGGCTTTATTATTGGCTGACCACTTTCTGCCCCATCCCAATACAACGGTTTATGTAATCGTGCTTCGTAATTACTACTGAATTCTCTTGCTTTAACTGATATTGTTTTAAGAGAATCCCAAGATAACAACTTACCATTTGCTATGTCATCTGTATTTCCTATTTCAAAAGTCCACTTAATAGTATCATTCTTTTCTTCATATGTACCACCTCCACTTCCTGTTCTTGAACCGACAATTTCATCATTGTCTAAATATAATTTGTAATGAGCCATTGATCTACCAGAACTAGCATTAGGACCCCATCGTCTAAAAACTTCTAATTCATAATATATATATTTTGCACCAGATGGAGGTTTATAATTAATTGATGTTCCAGTAATTTCTGCCCAAGAAGTTGTTAGTTGTTGATCGGCATTAACATTGCCTAATGTATAACTACCACTTTCCAATACAATCGTTCTACCGTCACAAACACCAGATAAGGTTTCTAATGATTGACCTTTTTCTGTTGTTGTTGTTGAACTGCTACCGCCACTTGTTGTTGTTTCTTCACCTATCGCATCTATAGTCATCATTGGTGGATGTATATCTGTTGATGATAGGGTTCCTGATGTCAATCCATAATCATAAGCACTACCGTGCCACGTCATCTCATGACTAGTGCCATAACCATATACTTGTAGTTTTAATGTTCTATTTGAATCCCAGGAGGATACAATACTATTTTGCAAATCATCTGTATCTCCTATAGTTATTATAAAACGCATATTTTCAAATGTTCCGTATGCTCCATTTGTTCCAAAAACAAAATCACTATTTGTTACTACTGTTCCATCGATTACTAATCTAACTGATTCTATATTTGCCGAATCTTTTCTACCAGCAAGTGCTTTTAAATTATAAGATACGGTTTTAGTTCCACTAGGTGGTTTATAAGCTATTTCCGAACCTGGTAAATCAACCCATGTAGTAGCAGTAGAATAGAATGATGATGTTACATTAGGTAAAGTATAACTTCCACTTTCCACTACAACTGTTCTACCATCACATACTCCTTCTAATCTTTCCAATAATTGACCTTTTTTTGTCGTTGTTGAACTACTGCTACTTCCACTGCTACTTCCACTGCTACTTCCACTGCTACTTCCACTTCCACTAGAAACTGTAGTCCATTCCAACGTTGTTCCAGATGATGGATATGCTAATACTTGTCCTGCTGTTCCGGCATTAGTTGGTAATATATAATCACCTATTTTTGCCGTTCCAGTAACGTGTAATCCATCATTTATCTTCACTACCTCATCTGTTATATTTGATATCCAACAACCACTACTTAAAATTAAGTTTTTGGTAAATCTTACTATACCAGTTCCCGTTGAACCTAATACAACATCACCTGTTCCTATTGTTTGAATACTAATATTATTAGAATCTGCTTCTATCTGAACTTGTCCTGTTCCAGAGCCTTCAACTTTTATATTTTGATTTTCATCAGCACCCATTACAATAGTATTTGAATCACTTTCAAGAACCTTTTGTCCATCAATATACAATGAACCAGGTCCAATATATACGTCTTTCCATACATTATCTACTGTTCCCAAAGAATAGGTGTTATTTGATATAGGAACTATTGAACCCATTGTGGTTGTTGTTGTAGCAGGAACTAATGCTGTTCCATTCCAATTTATACCTTGTCCAGATGATATAGAAGTAAAATCTACATCACTTAACCCACTAACTGTCGTACTACCACTTGAACTGTTTGTTACTACTGTTTGAACAAATGCGGTTGTTGCCAATTGTGTTGTATTCGTTGATGCCCCCGCCGTTGGTGCTGTTGGAACTCCTGTTAAATCTGGCGACTCCAAAGGCGCATATGTGCTTTCAATAGTTGAACCGTTAGAAAACAATTGATTTGCTCCTACTAATATTTTTGACACACTTAATTCATTAACCGTTACATTATTAAATGTTTTTGTTCCTGTTACTGTTTGTGAACCTGCTAATTTCAAACTAGTGCTATCTAAAGTAGATAATAATGTTCTCTCTGCTGATGTTATTATAGCACCAGAACCAGTACTACTTACATCACTTAAATCAGTAACACTACTTGTAGTATAAACGCCATTAGTTACGGTAGACGCATTACCTGTTAAATTACCAGTAACATTTCCTACTATAGAACTATTAAATGTTTTTGTTCCAGATATTGTTTGATTTCCCGACGTCATAACACCACCAGCAGCCAACACATTTGTCGAATCAGTTACATCTGCTCCAGTTTCTATTCCTGATAATTTTGTTCTTTCTGATGATGTTATAATAGCACCAGAACCAGCATCAGTAACATCACTTAATGATGCCACACTACTTGTAGTATAAACACCATTAGTAACTGTTCCAGCATTACCACTAATATTACCTGATATAGTAGATGAAAATGTCTTTGTTCCTGCTATAGTTTGTTCACCTGATAATTTTACGGTTTCAGTCATATCTTCTTCTTCCAAATAATCTTCCGATTCATTTGCAAATATATCTTGAAGAACAGCATTTCCTGCTCCTTTTCCTGCTACATCTAATGTTAATGCATATGCTTCCCAATGTTTTAATGTCAGGTCAGACAACGCATTGCTGTGTCCTGCCCCAAATGCGTGTTCTAATGCATTGCCAGCATTTCCTCCAGCATCATATATACTTTTTGGAACTTTATTCTTATCTCTCTTTTTGAATTTCATTTTACCACCATCTATAGTAATCTTATGTTCATCACCTACCCATAAAGAATTATCTGACAAGAAAAGATGTCTAATTTTATATTCTGCATTTCCCAAGTCATATGATGCATTGCTATCTGGTATTATATGACCTGTCATCGTTAGCATTCTTCCCGATGTAGTTGATGTAGGAACAACTCTTGTTCCATTCCATTTTAATAATGCACCGCTTGTTATTCCAGACAAATTAACATCCGATAAATCTGATATTGAACTAGCTGTTATATCAAAACTACCCCCTGAACTAGTTGCATCTGTTTGCCAGGTTAAAGCTCCATTACCATCTGTTTTTAATATTTGACCATTTGTTCCATCAGTTGTTGGAAATGAAAATCCACCCACACTTACTGTTCCAGTAAATGTTTTATTACCAGCAATTGTTTGGTTTCCTGATATAGTAACAGCATTTGGTATAGAAGCACTAATTGTAGTTCCTGATATAGATATATTTGCTCCAGCAGTTAATGTTCCCTGTTTACCATCCAACGCACTCTGTAATCCACTAGTTTTTGCTATTGTTAAATCACCATCTGCTATAGTCGCTTGTTTCGCATCCAATGCCGTTTGTAATCCACTAGTTTTTGCTATTGTCAAACTACCATCTGCTATTGATGACAATTTTGAATCTAATTGTGTTTGAATTGCACTTGTTACGCCATTTAAATAATCAAATTCTGTTGTAGATACGTTTCCTCCACCAATAAAACTAGCATTCAATCTATTAGTTGCTGATAATTCTAACTGTTTTGCATCCAATGCTGTTTGTAATCCCGATGTTCTCGCAATAGTAAGATCTCCATCTCCTATTGTTGCTTGTTTACCCGCCAACGATGTAGTAATAGTAGAACCAAAATTAGCATCATCTCCCAAAGCCTCTGCCAATTCATTCAATGTATTTAATGCACCAGGTGCTCCATCTATTACATTATCTACCGCTGTTTTTACAAATGCCGTTGTTGCTATTTGTGTTGTATTTGTTCCTGCTGATGCTGTTGGTGCTGTTGGAATTCCTGTAAATGCTGGTCCTGCTATTTTTGCATTACTATCTAATATTGTTTGTAATCCCGATGTTCTCGCAATTGTGAGATCTCCGTCTCCTATTGTTGCCTGTTTCGCATCTAATGCCGCTTGTAGTCCATTTGTTTTTGCTATTGTTAAACCCGCATCTGGTATACTAGATATTTTAGTATTCAATTGTGTTTGAATACTACTTGTCACTCCATCCAAATAATCGAACTCTGTAGTAGATACATTTCCACCACCAATAAAAGCAGCATTTAATCTATTCGTTCCTGATAATTCTAATTGTTTCGCATCCAAAGCTGTTTGTAATCCAGTTGTTCTCGCAATAGTAAGGTCTCCATCGCCAATTGTTCCTTGTTTTGCATCCAAAGCTGTTTGTAATCCTGTTGTTCTCGCAATAGTAAGGTCTCCATCACCAATGGTTGCTTGTTTACTATCTAATTGCGTTTGAATTGCGCTAGTAACACCGTCTAAATAATTAAATTCTACATTTGTTACATTTCCTCCTGCTATAAACGATGAATCTAATTTATTACCCGCATTTATTAATGGTTGTTTTGTATCTAACGCTGTTTTTAAATCACCGCTTTCTACATTTGCATATCCTTTTACTAATAAATAATTTCCCATTTTTCCGTGATTTCCACATTGATAAAACAACTTTGTTGGAGTAGAATCAGATATTACAATTTGAACATATGCATTAGACTGTCCTTCTGTTCCCGATACTGTTACATTTGTTGTATATTCTGTTGTCTTATCTACATCTAAATAAAATTTAATAGGATGTGATGAATTACTACCATCATCTACTGAAAATTTATAAGTTTTTCCTGATACAAATGTTAATATAGGTGATTCACTTCCATTAATAAAATACCCTGAACCTGAACCTGAACCATAATATGGATGAAGACTTGTTTTACTAGCAACTGTTACGGTAAATTCTACCGCATCTAATTTTACCATATTTGTATCTGCTTCAGCACTTATAGTATTTCCTACTATATTTATATTCCTTCCAGCAGTTAAAGTTGCTTGTTTACTATCCAATGCGGTTTGTAATCCTGATGTTCTCGCAATAGTCAAATCACCATCACCAATAGTTGCTTGTTTACCTGCCAATGCTGTTGTCACTGTCGCCGCATAATTCGCATCATCTCCTATAGCCGCAGCCAATTCATTTAATGTATCCAATGCTCCGGGTGCTGAATCTATTAAATTATCTACTGCTGTCTTTACAAATGCTGTTGTTGCTAACTTTGTAGAATCATCACTGGCTAATTGAGTAGGTGCAGTTGCATTCCCTGATATTGTAATATCTTGAGTCGTAACAGAACCATCTTTCAATAAAACACTATCAATAGTTACACCTGTAGCACTTGTTTTCTCACTAATTGTATCTGCTGATAATGTTCCATCGATAGTCATATCACCACCATCGCCTATTAATAAAATTGTAGCGTTGTTGTTAGTGTCTTTTACTTCTAAATCTCTGAAATTTCCCTGTCTTGAAGCTGAAATAAAATTAGTACCACCAACAGCATAGTTTTGAGCACTAATAGTATGTGCTGTAACATTCTGGTCTTTCAATAAAACACTATCAATGGTTACACCTGAACCACTTGTTTTCTCACTGATTGTATCTGATGATAATGTTCCATCAATAGATATATGACCACCATCACCTGTTAATAAAATTGTATGATTATTACTACTGTTTTTTACTTCTAAATCTCTGAAATTACCTTGTCTTGACGCTGAAATAAAATTAACGTTGCCAACAGCATAGTTTTGAGCACTAATAGTATGTGCTGTAACATTCTGATCTTTCAATAAAACACTATCAATGGTTACACCTGAACCACTTGTTTTCTCACTGATTGTATCCAAATCCAATGTTCCTGTTATTGGAGTTTGTATTCTATTTGTTCCCACAAAATCAAAACTATCTACTGCTACGCTTGATGGACTTGTTCCTATTAAATTCTTATTTGTATGATTCAAATTCTTTGTATATGTCACAGTTAAATTTTGAACATCTGTTATAGTTGGTCCTGGAATACTTAAAATTTTTGTCCAGATGTTGCTATTAATCACAATAGCAGCCAAATTCGTCCCATCTCCCGACATAGTAACCCCCATCCAATTTTTCGCCGAACCAGTAGTTGTAACTTCCGTCCAGTTCGCACCGCTATCACTAGAGGTCCATATGTTACCACCCTCTGCCGCTGCCGTCATCTTTGTTCCATCATCCGATATAGCTAGAGCAGCATTCCCAGGACCACCACTTAAAGCTACACTCCAGTTAGAACCACCATCCGTAGACTTATAAACAGTATTATTAGTTGAGGCTAACATTTTCATTCCGTCAGCCGAACAAGCACACCATTTCCACATCTTTGTAGAACCAACCGATGTATCTTCAGTCCAATTAGCACCACTATCACTTGAAGTCCATATATTTTCATTCCATACAGTTGCAACCATTCGTGTTCCATCACTAGAACAAGCACAACCTTGCCATGTTCTTGTTCCTGTACTTTTTGGATTCCAACCAGCACCACTATCAGTGCTTACATATATTTTGCTACTTACGGCTACAGCAACCAACGTTGTTCCATCAGATGAGGAATCAATAGCATTCCAATTCTTTGTAGCACCTGGACTAGCTGTATTTTCAGTCCATGTAACACCACTATCAATAGACGTCCATATATTACCAGTATTCACAACAGCAGCCAACTTCGTTCCATCCGACGACATTGTAATACCTCGCCATTCTTTCGCCGTAGCACGAGAAGTCCAGGTCGCACCACTATCTGTAGAGGTCCATATGTTGCCATCATTAACAGTCGCCGCCAGCTTCGTCCCGTCTGTCGAGGAAGTGATAGCCCTCCAAGATTTCGTGCTACCCGGACTTGTTGTATTTTCTGTCCAATCATGGCCAACAACACCATATCCAAATTTTACTTTATTATTTTCAACACTAATAGAATCAGGCGCAATAACAGTTCCTTCATTTGTCAAAACAAAATCATCTTTGTCATAGGTTGCTAGATCTTTTATTGGTTCGGTGAAATTCAATAATATATTACCTGATGATACTTCAGGTATAGTCATTGTTGGTTTTTTCACTCCACCAGCATTATCCAAAGCAGTTTGTAATCCCGCTGTTTTTGCTATAGTTAAATCACCATCTGCTATGGTTGCTTGTTTACTATCTAATGCTGTTTGTAATCCATTAGTTCTAGCTATTGTTAAATCGCCATCACCTATTGTATTTTGTTTTCCAGATAATGTATTTGTCATTGTTGTTGAAAAATTTGCATCGTCACCTAATGCTGATGCTAATTCATTCAAAGTATCTAATGCACCCGGTGCTGAATCTATTAAATTATCTACTGCTGTCTTTACAAATGCAGTTGATGCAATTTGTGTTGTATTTGTTCCTGCTACTGCTGTTGGGGCGGTTGGAACACCAGTTAATGCGGGTGATGCTAATGGTGCTTTGGTATCTAAAGCAGTTTGTAATCCAGTGGTTCTCGCTATAGTAAGGTCTCCATCAGTTATAGTTGCTTGTTTACTATCTATTTGTGTTTGAATATCACTAGTTACTCCATTCAAATAATCATATTCTGTTGTTGTTACATTTCCACCTCCTATAAAACTAGCATTTAATCTATTTGTTCCATCTATTACTGGATGTTTTAATGATAATCCTGTTGCTACAAATGCTGTTGTTGCTAATTGTGTTGTGCTTGTTCCTAATGATGCTGTTGGTGCGGTTGGAACACCCGTTAATGCTGGATCTGCTAATGGTGCTTTACTATCTAAAGCTGTTTGTAAGCCATCTGTTCTCGCTATAGTTAAATCACCATCTGCTACTGTCGGTTGTTTACCATTTAATTGTGATTGTATTCCAGCAGTTACACCATCCAAATAATCAAATTCTGTTGTGGAAACATTTCCACCTCCTATAAATGATGCATTTAATCTCACTGTTGATGATAATAATTGATTTTTTCCATCCAAAGCTGTTTGTAATCCTGATGTTTTTGCTATAGTCAAATCATCATCTGCTATATTGTTTTGTTTACTATCCAATGCTGTTTGTAATCCATTTGTCTTTGCTATTGTTAATTGACCATCTTCTATTGAACTTTGTATTCTATTTGTTCCCACAAAATTAAAACTATCTACTGCTACACTTGATGGACTTGTTCCTATTAAATTCTTATTTGTATGATCTAAATTCTTTGTATATTTTACTGTTAAATTTTGAACATCTGTTATAGTTGGTCCTCCACCACTCAAACTGGATGCCCATATGTTACCATTCCACACAACCGCCACAAGTTTTGTACCGTCTGCCGATGAGGTGATACCAGCCCCTTGGAAGTTGGTGCCAACATCTTCTGTCCAGGTAGCACCACTATCACTTGAATTCCATACGTTTTCACCCCACGTTAATGCCGTTAATTTCGTCCCATCTGATGAGGAGGTAATACTCCGCCACTGTTTCGTCGCTCCAACGGAGGTATCTACTGTCCAGGTCGCACCGCTGTCGCTGGAGGTCCATATGTTGCCACCATACGCTACTGCCGCTAATTTCGTCCCATCTGATGAGGAGGTAATACTCCGCCAATCTTTTGTCGCTCCAACTGATGTAGAATTCCAATTCGCACCGCTGTCGCTGGAGGTCCATATGTTGTCTATATTTCTCGCCACAGCAGCCAGTTTCGTCCCGTCTGATGAGGAGGTGATAAAATACCAATCGTTCGTGCCATCGCCGACGGTATTTTCCGTCCAGGTCGCACCGCTGTCGCTGGAAGTCCATATGTTGCCATTATACACAGTCGCCGCCAGCTTGGTAAAATCATCAGAGGAAGTTATACCAAACCAATCTTTATTAGAACCAGTGGAGGTAACTTCCGTCCAGGTCGAACCGCTGTTGCTGGAGGTCCATATGTTACCACCACTCACTACCGCCGCCAATTTGGTCCCGTCTGATGAGGAGGTAATACCTCGCCAGTTCTTACTTCCCGAATATGTTCCTGTCCAAGTTGTACCACTATCTGTAGAAGTCCATATGTAGCCTTGAAACACAGTCGCCGCCACTTTGGTCCCGTCTGCCGATGAAGTGACACCCCACCATTTTCTGGTCCCTTGGCCAGCTGCACTTTGTGATGCAACGGAGGTATCTTCTGTCCAAGTAGGTAGAGCAGGATTAAATCCTAATTTTACTTTATTATTTTCAACACTAATAGAATCAGGTGCAATAACAGTTCCTTCATTTGTCAAAACAAAATCATCTTTGTCGTA